>OLSK01000142.1_pt1 | contig 68763 bp, 48 predicted proteins | sample 1672781 | NCBI WGS metagenome assembly OLSK01 (sample SAMEA3136723, study PRJEB25190) | human gut metagenome | biome: human gut; feature: human-associated habitat; material: faeces | place: Austria | collected 2013 | reverse complement strand
CCTGTAACCGGCTGATCCGTAGTCAGCTACTCTATTCAGTTGAGCTACGCGGCCTCTTTGTTTAACGGGTGCAAAGATACGTACTTTTTCCGAATTAGCAAACGATATACAAACTTTTTTTGAAGAAATTTATTCGACAAAGCGATAATTAAACAACTGCCAGCCGATGGTCATCCCCACATTCCACTCCCTTCTCGGTGAGCTATAATGATTTACATAAGCAGAGATGGCTCCGAAGGGCAAATGACAAATAACAGAAACTTCTCCCATATACTCAAAGCGGGAGAATGCTTTTCCATAATACGCTTTATTCAATGCATTCTTTTTTATCGGAAAAATCGGCGTAAAGCCATAAAATTCTGTCCGGAACTGGAACATGTCGTTCAAAACATATATGGGTTTGATACCGGCAGCCACATACTGGTTGGCACGAAAAGCTTCATTGTACATCAGTTTACTATGCGGAGTCGGTGCAAATTCTCCTGCCTGCATCATGGTTGCCGTATAATTCTCAGAGAAATTCTTCGATGAATATAGTGCTTCTGCCATCCATCCCAGGGTGAATTTCAGCCCCATCGTGTGATATGCCTCTTTCATATAAGAGATTTGTAACCATGATTGCCGCTCTTGCGGAGAAGGACTGTACCCTTCTTGCGGATTCCCCGGTTCAAATCTTTCCCTCCCGGTAAATACCTGGGCTATCAGTTTCTCCAGATAACCTTTTGTCGCGTATTGCCGCGTATTTAGGGTGCTCCCATAGAAACCGATGGAACCTCCCAAAAGTTTGTAGGTACTTCTGTCCGAACGGTCCTTATCGAAATCTATTACACTGGATTGAAAGTAGTTATCTTCCAGTTGGCCATATCCCAGACTGAACTCCGCACGCTTATTGGCCAAAAACGGCAAGGCAACCATCAACTTCACAAAACGTTCGTCCTTTGAATTGAATGAAGGTTTGTCATTCCTGGAAAACAGCTTGTCCTTCTTGTAGTAATCGAAGGTACTGATTGAAGCAATAAAACGAAAGGACGTAGATATGTGGGTAGGCAAATCAATCTTACCCATCAACTGGGCATTATTATAAATCTTACCCAACTGACCGTCAAAAGTGATTTCCTTGGAATAATAATTCAAGTTCTGATATCCTATTCCCAAATAGATTTGATTTGAGCTCGTGGTAGAGACACTGCCCCCCAGACGCACGGAAAAATTATCCTCCATCTTCACCTTCAAATGCAGCTCATACAAATCGGATTCCGAATCATACACAGCATGAGGAACTATTTCCGAAATCATATTATCTGCCAGTAAACGAAAATACCCACGCTTCAAGTCTTCATAAGTAAAGACTTCATGCTCTTCATCATGGAACTCTTTTTTGATGTAGGCTTGCTGTTGGGCATTCGCCCCTTCAATAATGATATCCCGAAAACGGAATTGAGGCAGGTTACTCCGGAAGACAAGACGCCTCAAACGCACATTATCAGCATTCACCCTACGATGAACACGGCTTTTGATGGAATCCATCATATTAAGGGTACGATTGTAGCCTATATCGTGCAATTCCTGCAGACGGTCAAAATCCAGCAAGTTGACATCATCATATTTGAAGGTCATGACTATGCCCAACGAGTCCGGAATGGAGTAATCGGTCTTCTGCATAATCATATTCTCCAATTGGCTCATCAGGTCATTCTCCTTCGGCTTACCGGGATTGGCCGCTACCACACTGCCAATAATGACATCCGGATGAAAATCCTCCCGCATCACATCCGTAGGGAAATTATTGTAAATGCCGCCATCATAAGCAAGCGTACTGTCTATTTCTATCGGTTTGAAGACAAATGGAAAGCTCATGGAAGCACGTACCGCATCTCCCAAATCCCCTTTACTCAATACCAATGGCTTTTTATTGTACACATCGGATGCTATACAGCGAAAAGGAACAAACAGTTTGTTGAAATTACCGCCACATGCAGCCGTAGCACGTGCAAACAATTCCACAAATACCAGGTTCATCTGTATGGGGTTGACCATGCTTGTGGGAAGTATCTGGGGCTTCATATGCAGCGAGTCCCTAAAAGCAAAACGGATATTAAAAAATTCCGGTGAAGGACGATTCTTCTTAAAATAATACTCGTATTTAGGCTCCACTTTGCCCGAATACCAACGCTTAAAGTCGGGAGAGCGCAACAGCGCCTCCATATCGTCCGGGGAATACCCCATAGCATACAGAGAACCGATGATAGCTCCCATAGAGGTTCCGGTTATATAATCAATGGGGATATTATTCTCTTCCAAAGCCCGGATAATGCCTATATGAGTCATGCCTTTTGCTCCACCGCCACTCAGTACAAGCCCCACTTTCTGAGCTTGTAAAATAAAGCCACATAGAAGAAACGAAAAAAACAATAAAACTCTTTTCATAACTATGCTATTCCGAGTAAGATAAATGTTCATTGCCCCAAATATAAACAATAGTTTCTAAAAATGCCGTATTCAACGAAGAAAATCACACCCTAATTGGTGAAAATGAATAAAAAAAGGGTATTGCGACTCCGAAGAATCACAATACCCTTGCATATATTAAATGCAAATTTAAAGGGGCTTATTTTATCAGGTCAATGCTTCTCTTGACAAAGTTGTTCAAAGCTTCACCTTTCAACATACCATTCTGCAGCAGTGCCAAATCTATCAGTTGACGGACAACCTTATTCTTGGCAGCATAATCGGCGAAGATGCCTTCTTTCTGTGTTTTCAGTTCGTCCCACTTCTTATCCAGCTCATTCACTTTATCCTTTTCGGCAGTCGGTATATCCTCATCTTTCTTGCCTTCCTGCTTCTTTTTCAGGTCAGTACGCTGCTTGTTCACTTCATCCATCTCTGCCTGAACCGGAGCAACGGCAGCAGCACATTCCTTATCTTCATCTGCCAGAACTTCTTTTACCAGCTTATGGTCTGAATTCAATACCAGGTTAAACATATCCGGCATTTCGCCATAGAAGCTCATTCCAGCCTGGATATTCGCCATTTCCTTCATACGGCGCATGTACTCGCTCTGAGTTATCATGATAGGAGTGGCATTTTCGCCCAAAGCCTGCGCCGTGATGTTGAACTCCGTCTTATCCATCTTGGGCAACTGGCTCTTGAAGATGGAAGAAAGAACTTCCTGCTTGCCGGCTTCCAACGCTTCGTTCTTCTTGTCTTCCTTGACAATCAGATTATCAATAATATCGCTGTCTACACGAGTGAAGCGAACCTTTTCGAACTTCTGTTCCAACATGCTCACCACCGCAATGTCCAGCTGTCCATCCATCAACAGCACATTGTATCCTTTATTCGTAGCGGCCTCTATGTAGCTGTATTGTTCATCTTTATTGTTGGCATACAGATAAATCAGATTTCCATCCTTATCCGTCTGGTTATCTTTAATCAACGTCTTATACTCTTCGAAAGTATAATATTTGCTGTCTGTATCGGTGAAAAGGGCAAAATCCTTGGCTCTATCATAGAAATCTTCCTGCGTAAGCATTCCGTAGTTGATGAAGATTTTCAAGTCATTCCACTTTTCCTCAAACTGTTTACGGTCATTCTTGAAGATAGACTGCAAACGGTCTGACACCTTCTTCGTGATATATGTAGAAATCTTCTTCACGTTGGCATCGCTCTGCAAATAAGAACGGGAAACGTTCAATGGAATGTCCGGTGAATCGAGCACACCATGCAACAGGGTCAAGAAGTCGGGAACAATACCTTCCACCGAATCCGTCACATATACCTGGTTGCAATAGAGCTGAATCTTATTCTTGTTCAACTCGATGTTGCTCTTCACTTTGGGGAAGTACAGAATACCGGTAAGGTGGAACGGATAATCCACATTCAGATGAATCCAGAATAAAGGTTCGTCGGACATAGGATAAAGGTCACGGTAGAACTTCTTATAATCTTCATCTTTCAATTCGCTGGGTTTCAGCGTCCACAACGGGTTGGAATCATTGATGATATTATCCTCGGCAGTTTCAACCTGCTTGCCGTCTTTCCATTCTTTCTTCTTGCCGAATGCAACCGGGATAGGGAGGAAGCTGCAATACTTCTTCAACAAAGAGGAAATGCGCGCTTCTTCAAGGAATTCCTTGCAGTCATCGTCTATGTAAAGAACGATATCCGTACCACGTTCTGCCTTATCAGTGTCTTCAATCGTAAACTCCGGACTGCCATCGCATGTCCACTTTACAGCCTGGGCGCCTTCCCGATAGGATTTAGTGATGATTTCGACTTTCTTGGCAACCATAAAAGCCGAATAGAAACCCAATCCAAAATGGCCGATGATGGCGTTGGCATCGTTTTTATATTTCTCAAGGAAGTCATTGGCGCCAGAGAAAGCTATCTGGTTAATATACTTGTCTATTTCTTCAGCCGTAAGACCTATACCATGGTCGGACACCGTAATGGTATCTTTTCCCAGCGAGACATGTACGGTTAAATCGCCAACTTCACCCTTGAACTCACCGATAGAGGAGAGTGTTTTCAGCTTCTGTGTAGCATCAACCGCGTTAGAAACCAACTCACGGAGAAAAATTTCATGATCACTATACAAGAACTTTTTAATGACGGGGAAGATATTCTCAGTAGTTACCCCAATATTACCTTTTTGCATACTACATTTATATTTTTTAGATTTATATTTTTAATTATTCCGGCAGATATAGCACAAAAAAAATGCCAGCCCATAAGGACTGACATTTTGACGGTTTTTATAAAGAACAGCTTATGCCTTCCTGATGCTCAGCTCGTCTTTTTCTTTGTCTACTGATACGTTTACCGTATCACCCGGCTGTAACTCCTCCGCCACTATCAGCTCGGAAAGTCCATCCTCCAAGTGGTTCTGAATGGCGCGCTTCAATGGGCGCGCACCAAACTGTACATCGTACCCTTTCGAAGCAAGGAATGTCTTTGCATCATCCTCCACAACCAGCTTGTAACCAATTGCTTCAACCCGTTCGTACAAACCTTTCAGCTCAATGTCCACAATCTTTGTGATGGCCTCCAAAGAGAGCTGGTCGAAAGTAATGATTTCATCCAAACGATTCAAGAATTCGGGAGCAAAGGTCTTGTTCAGAGCCTTTTGTATCACGCTGCGCGAATGTTCATTGTCATCCGTGCGGTTTTGCGCCGCAAAACCTACGCCACGGCCAAATTCCTTCAACTGCCGCGTACCGATATTGGAGGTCATAATGATAACCGTATTCTTGAAATCGATGGTTCTGCCATAATTGTCAGTCAAACGGCCTTCATCCAGTACCTGGAGCAAGATGTTGAACACGTCCGGATGGGCTTTCTCAATCTCATCCAGCAAGACAATGGAATACGGCTTGCGACGCACCTTTTCAGTCAACTGGCCGCCTTCCTCATAGCCCACATATCCCGGAGCGGCACCAATCATACGAGATACGGTGTATTTCTCCATATACTCGCTCATATCGATACGTATCAAGGCATCGGCAGAGCCAAACATATATTTTGCCAATTGCTTTGCCAAATGCGTCTTACCCACACCAGTAGGGCCAAGGAACATAAAGGTTCCGATGGGATGGTTCGGGTCTTTCAACCCTACACGGCTACGCAAGATTGCTTTGGTAAGTTTCTCTATCGCAGCATCTTGAGCTATCACCTTCGCCTGTAGTTCTTCCTTCATTCCGGCCAGTTTAAGTCCTTCTGCCTGCGCCATGCGCTGTACGGGTACACCGGACATCATTGAAATAACATTGGCTATTTCCTCTTCACCTACCGTTTGGCGGTCATCCTTCAAACGGGCTTCCCACTCAACCTTCATCTCCTCCAAGCGGACAGAAAGTTCCTTCTCACGGTCGCGGTAGCTGGCAGCCAGCTCAAAATTCTGTGACTTTACAGCTTCAGCCTTCAGGCTACGTGCCTCTTCAATCAGCTTTTCCTGTTCCTCAATTTCTTTCGGAACATTAATATTCGTCAAATGCACACGCGAACCCGCCTCGTCCAAAGCATCAATAGCTTTATCCGGGAAGTTGCGGTCGGTTATATAGCGTGCTGACAACTTGACACATGCTTCCAGGGCTTCATCCGTGTAGCTCACGTTATGATGGTCTTCATACTTCTCCTTGATATTCTTCAATATCTGAAGCGTTTCTTCAGCTGTGGTAGGCTCTACAATCACCTTTTGGAAACGACGTTCCAAAGCACCGTCTTTCTCGATATTCTTTCTGTATTCATCGAGAGTGGTAGCTCCAATACACTGGATTTCACCACGCGCTAAAGCTGGTTTCAGCATATTGGCAGCATCCATGGAACCGGCAGCAGCACCGGCACCTACAATCGTATGGATTTCATCGATGAAAAGGATGACATTCGGATTTTTCTGCAACTCGTTGATGATAGAGCGGATACGTTCCTCAAACTGACCACGGTATTTTGTTCCCGCCACCACAGAGGCCATATCAAGCATCACCACGCGCTTTTCAAACAAAATGCGCGAAACTTTCTTTTGCACAATACGCAATGCCAAACCCTCTACGATGGCAGATTTTCCGACTCCAGGTTCACCGATAAGCACCGGATTGTTCTTCTTACGGCGGCTCAAGATTTGCGCCAGACGTTCAATCTCGCGTTCGCGACCCACAACCGGGTCCAGCTTGCCTTCTTCGGCAGCCCGCGTCATGTCTACGCCGAAATTGTCCAGCACAGGAGTATCATTGGACGGCTTTCTGGATGCAGCCTGTGCAGCCGAAGCCGAACCAGCTCCCCCAGTACGGGAGGAGCGGGACATATTCATATCTTCTTCATCCTCTTCATCATCCTCGGTGAATCCCATTCCCGCATTCGGATTGGTCGATTTCATCGAAAGCTGTTCAAATACAGCCTGATAATCCACCCGGTGTTCTTCCAAAACAGTTGCAGCAAGATTGTCGCCATCTTTCAAGATAGCCAGCAATACATGTTCCGTATCGGCAGTTGCACTTTTCAGCAAACGCGCTTCAAGCATACACATCTTCAATATCTTAGCCGTCATCGGGGACAAGGGCACTTCAGCGTCCGGCAAGAGAGTATCGTCCTCGGCATCCTTTAGGAAACCCTCCAGACGACTTTTTACTCGTTTTAAATCTATATCAAGTTTCAACAATATTTCAATAGCTTTTCCTCCGCCATCACGCAGCATGCCGAGCAGAAGGTGTTCCGGACCAATATAGCGATTTCTCAATCGATTGGCTTCTTCCTTGCTATAAGTAATTATGTCTGAAACTCTTTGTGAAAATTGATTGTTCATATTTTATAATTCTCCTCAATTAAAAAGGTTATCCACGACAAAGATACGCATTTATTAATTCAGCGTATCATATTTAACTGATTTAATAGTATACAAATCCCGTGCCATAAATTTCAAATCTGTTTTTCCACTTTATACCTTATATATTAATAGCAATTTGGTGAGGAATGGAGGGAGTACTTCCATATTTATGTTGCAGGCAACAAAGTTTATGGAGGAAAACTTTTGTATATCGTAAAAAAGCAGTACTTTAGCGTGGTTTTTCACGAACCCGAAAATGTATAATTAATAATCTTTTTAAATGCTTGAACAAGACAGAATTATAAAGATTAACATCGAGGAGGAAATGAAGTCATCGTACATTGACTACTCTATGTCGGTCATTGTTTCACGTGCCCTTCCGGATGTTAGAGATGGTTTTAAACCCGTTCACCGAAGAATTCTTTTCGGAATGATGGGATTAGGAAATACCTCCGACAAACCTTATAAAAAATCAGCCAGAGTTGTAGGTGAAGTATTAGGTAAATATCACCCTCATGGCGACTCGTCCGTTTACGGAGCTCTTGTACGTATGGCTCAGCCTTGGGCAATGCGTTACATGTTGGTAGATGGACAAGGTAACTACGGTTCAGTAGACGGTGACAGTGCTGCTGCCATGCGTTATACAGAGTGTCGTTTGCGAAAAATTGGTGAAGACATGATGACAGACCTTGAGAAAGAGACTGTTGACATGCAGAACAATTTCGATGACTCTTTGCAAGAGCCTACCGTCATGCCGGCCCGTATTCCGAATCTTTTGGTAAATGGTGCATCTGGTATTGCCGTAGGTATGGCTACCAATATGCCGACCCATAATCTATCTGAGGTTATTGACGCTTGTATTGCATACATTGAAAACAATGACATCGATATAGAAGAGCTGATGACGTATGTCAAAGCTCCTGATTTCCCGACCGGAGGCTATATATACGGTATGAGCGGTGTTCGCGAAGCCTATCTCACGGGACGCGGACGTGTCATAATGCGTGCTAGAGCCGAAATTGAGACTGGTTCGACGCACGATAAAATCGTTGTGACAGAAATTCCCTATGGTGTCAACAAAGCTGAATTGATTAAGAATATAGCCGATCTGGCCAACGAAAAGAAAATTGAAGGTATTGCCAATGCTAATGACGAATCCGACCGTGAAGGTATGCGTATCGTTATTGATGTAAAACGTGATGCAAATGCCAGCATTGTACTCAACAAGCTCTACAAGATGACAATGCTGCAGACATCTTTTGGTGTGAACAATGTTGCATTGGTACATGGCCGTCCACGTCTGTTGAATCTGAAAGATTTGATAAAACACTTCGTTGAGCACAGACACGACGTAGTCATCCGCCGTACTCAGTATGATTTGCGCAAGGCCAAAGAACGTGCACATATTCTGGAAGGATTAATCATTGCATCTGATAATATCGACGAAGTAATCAAGATTATCCGTGCTGCTAAAACCCCGAATGATGCTATATCAGGTTTGATGGAGCGATTCCAACTCAGTGAAATTCAGTCACGTGCCATTGTTGAAATGCGTTTGCGTCAGCTCACAGGATTGATGCAAGACCAGCTGCACGCCGAATATGAGGAAATTCAGAAGCAGATTGCTTATTTGGAAGAAATCCTTGTCAATGACGAACTCTGCCGCAAAGTCATTAAAGATGAACTGATTGAAGTAAAAGAGAAGTATGGTGACGAACGTCGCTCGGAAATTGTCTATTCATCAGAAGAATTCAATCCGGAAGACTTCTATGCAGATGATGAAATGATTATCACCATCTCGCACATGGGATACATCAAACGCACACCGCTGAGCGAATTCCGTGCGCAAAACCGTGGTGGGGTAGGCTCCAAAGGTACCGAAACCCGCGATGCAGACTTTGTAGAGCATATTTATCCTGCAACCATGCATAATACCATGATGTTCTTTACACAGAAAGGTAAGTGTTACTGGCTGAAGGTATACGAAATCCCCGAAGGTACTAAGAATTCGAAAGGTCGTGCCATCCAGAATTTGTTGAATATCGACTCTGACGATGCTGTAAACGCCTATTTGCGCGTGAAGAACTTGAACGACCAAGAATTTATCAACAGCCATTATGTATTGTTCTGTACTAAGAATGGTGTCATTAAGAAAACATTGCTTGAGCAGTATTCACGTCCTCGCCAAAATGGTGTAAATGCTATCACTATCCGTGAAGACGACCGTGTAATCGAAGTGCGTATGACAAACGGCGACAATGAAATCATCATTGCCAACCGTAACGGACGTGCCATTCGTTTCCATGAAAGTGCTGTGCGCGTTATGGGACGTACTGCCACCGGTGTACGTGGTATGACATTGGATGAAGACGGTCAAGACGAAGTAGTAGGTATGATATGCATCAAAGATCCTGAAGCGGAAACAATTATGGTTGTATCGGAACAAGGATATGGCAAACGTTCGGATATTGAAGATTATCGCAAGACCAATCGTGGAGGTAAAGGTGTGAAAACAATGAATATCACCGATAAAACGGGTAAATTAGTAACTATCAAGTCTGTTACAGATGAAAATGACTTGATGATTATTAATAAATCCGGTATTACCATCCGTCTGAAAGTCGCCGATGTTCGTATCATGGGACGTGCTACACAAGGTGTGCGTCTAATCAACCTTGAGAAACGTAATGACGAAATCGGCTCTGTATGTAAAGTCACTTCAGAAAATGAAGAGGAACTTATAGAGGAGGGGGAAGAAAATACCCTTGAAAGCCCTCAGAACGAGGTAAACAATGAAAATGAAGAATAGACATAATATTAATTTAAATTTTCTACAATCATGAAAAGAGTATTATTTTCAATGGTTTTACTACTTGTCGCAAGCTTTACTTTCGCCCAAGAAAAGAACGTAAAAGAGGCTAAAAGTATTGCTAACGGAGTAAATCCTGACTTTGCCAAAGCAGAGGAACTGATAAATCAGGCTTTAACCAATCCCGAAACAAAGGACAATGCCGAAACGTGGGATGTAGCAGGTCTTATCCAAAGAAAAAGAAGTGAGAAAGAAATGGAAAATGCCTATCTGAGAAAACCTTATGACACTCTTCAGGTATATAATAGCGCATTGAACATGTGTAAATTCTACTTCAAATGTGACGAATTGGCACAAATTCCCAATGAAAAGGGCAAAATCAAGAATAAATATAGAAAATCTAATTCTGCTACAATTTTAGCAGAACGCGGTAATCTGATCAATGGCGGTATCCAATTCTTTAATTTGGCCTCACAGAAAGAAGGCGATGCAGCCAATGAAGACAATAAAAAAGCATTAGATTTCTTTGCAACATACATTGATATTGCTATCAACCCGATGTTTGAAAAGGAAAATCTATTACAAACAGATACTGTATTACCCCAAATAGCATATTATGCAAGTTTAGCAGCTGCTAAGATGGAAGATTATCCTAGTATTTTGAAGTATGCTCCTTATGCGCAAGATGATAAAGAAGTTGGGAAATACGCAATGGAATTTATCTCTACTGCATTGAAAGCTGAAGGTGATACTGTTAAATGGATTGCTTCTTTAAAAGAAGGTATCCAGAAATATCCTGAACATTCATTCTTCTTCGGTCACTTGATTGATTATTATAGCAATAACAACAAATATGACGAAGCTATGCAGTTTGCTGATGATATGTTGGCTAAAGATCCTAACAATACATTCTATTTGTATGTAAAAGGCTACCTTTATCACAATATGAAGGACTATGATAAAGCTATTGAATTCTATAAAAAAACTATAGAAGTAGATCCTAATTATGCAGAAGCATACTCTAATTTAGGCTTGATTTACTGCTTACAAGCACAAGATTTCTCAGAAAAAGCAACTACAGATATTAATGATCCGAAGTATAAAGAAGACCAGGCTACTCTGAAGACTTTCTATGAAAAGGCAAAACCTTATTATGAAAAGGCAAGAGAACTGAAACCTGATCAAAAAGATTTGTGGTTAAATGGTCTGTATAGAGTGTATTATAATTTGCAAATGGGCCCTGAATTCGAAGAAATTGAAAAGTTGATGTAATACTTTCATAATAATAAAAGCCTAATTAAATTATTAATTAGGCTTTTATTATTGTTATATCATTAAGTAAAGAATGTTATTTCTTAAGTGAGGGAGAGAAGAAATTAAAATTAGATTAAATTATTCCAGTGTCATATTAAACATAATGACGATATTGGATAGAAACCATATATATCCATATTCAACACCTAATTCGGTCTTCCGTAAATTACCAACAATGGTGTATCAGAATGGAAAATCATCTTTCTGGCAATGCCAGGGTTAAATAAGCGCGAAAATATATTTCTTTTATAAGAAGTTAATGTTATAATATCAATGTGATTACTTTTGATATAACTGTCTAAACTACTAAGCAGATTATCGTTCTTTACCACATCATAGTATATTTCCAATTGTGGATATTGTTTTTGAAAATATTCCTTAATACCAGCCAGTTTTATTTCATTCCATGTATTCTGAACATCTGAAAGATGTATCAGAGACACTGAAAACTTAAATGATTTCAGATTATTTATTAGTGAATCAAAAGCTATTAAATCACGTTGATCAAAATTAGTAATGAATGCAATACGCTTAGCCTCAGAAAATTGCTTGAATGGAGTATTTTCAGGAATGGCCAATACCGGTACACGGCTACGTTCAATCACTTCAGCCGTTACACTACCGATCAAATCAATATCCTTCTGACTTTTACCACGAGTTCCCATTATGATAATGCGTGGTCGATATTCCTTGGTATAGCGGAGTACCTCTTCTTCAGGAATACCTTCACGCAAGACACAAGTATATTTAATATCTGGAAACTCGCCGGAAGCTACCTTCTCTTTTACTTTATTAGATAATGCATTCAAATCAGCATGAACTTTTTGTAAGATACTCCTTACATTCTCCTCATCACTTAGCTGATAGTTAAATACGTCTCCGTATGGCAAAGAAGTTGCATATATAGGAGTAAAATAAACATGTAGCAAAACAACTTCTGCACCTATATTCTGAGCGAAATTGAAACCGAACTCGCAAGCCTTCAAAGAATAATTGGAAAAATCCACTGGAATCAGCACTTTATTACTAACCTTCTCCAGTTTAGGTGACTTCCCCCCCACTACCTCTTCAGATAACCACGCAGAGCTTTCAGTAATTTTCAGAGCATGAGGTAAGTCACTCTCCTTAATACGTACACGTACGCCAGAAGAAACAACCGGTTGTATCTGGTTTACATTGTGAATATAAGTCTCAATACCTTCATTTTCAAGAACATTTTTCAATATTTGAGCTTTCGCGTACGTTAAGATTGCCAAAGTAACTAATTTATCTTCCATATATCATTGATTTTGAGATTAAAACAAACAAGAAATCCCAATTGTTGTCAGCAATTGGGATTCTATCTAACTTTCTCTTCTTAAGCTCGAACAGCTTCTTCAGTCTTACCTGCCATTTCATCTAAAATTTTTAAAGCTCGCTCTAAAACAGTAGTATCATCAATCATAACCAATCCACCATCTGGTCCAGGTTCCAAGTGAATCCCAACACTTTTCCCCTCCTTAAAATTGTGTCCACCGAAAAAATTTCTTACAGTGTCAACATTCAGTCCAAGTTCATCGGCTATTCTATGCATACTACCACTAGGCAATGAGTCTTTAATCTTACGTAATTCATTAAATGTTATTGTTCTCATATTCATAAATTTAATGGTTAATACTCTGTACTTTTTATTATCACGCTATAAACTTAAGGAAAAAAAAGGATAAAACAAACTATTTCTTTATCTTTTTTCAAAAAGAATATTGCCTCTCCAAAAAATAATCATTTTCAAGTATGCAGAATTATAAGTACAGAGAAAAAGCTCCTAAAAATAGACAGAAACAGCTCGTATAAAGCAGAATTATCGGGTTTATACGAGCTGTTTTTAGAATACAGGGAAAATTTAAATACCTTCTATGGCAGAAGCTGGAACCCACCCTACTTTACCATCTTCCAAACGAATTTCTTTCCATTCACGCATAGAGTTGTCTTTTATCTCAACTTTACGTCCCTCATGAAGAATGAACAGACTTGTACCACTTTCACTGGGAGTACTACGCACTGTGACACTAGGTGCCAACACTATAGCTTCGTTACGTTCCATCAGTTCGCCTTTTTGCTGAGCAGCAAACACATTACTCAATATAACAAGAACCAGGAATACTATTCCTGCAATAAATCCCACTTTCTTTCCCGTAATCTGTTTTGAAAAGAAAAAGAGATAGAACGAAACGAGTAATAGTACAAAGAACACAATCCCCAACTTAGCCCATGCGTCTACGCTAAGACAATTAATCAACGATTTAGTCCAAGATACAAAGAAAACCTCAGGAACTGGGATTACCTTATCGATTGTCTTAGAACGTGCTATCTCCAAATTTGCACGAATATCAGCATTACCAGGTTCCAACAACAAGGCACGCTCATAATTCAATATAGCTCTTGCTATATCATCTGCCTTATAATAACTGTTGCCAAGATTATAATAGACCTCTGCAGCCTCTCCCTTCTTTAACAGATTCTCATATATTTGAATGGCAGAAGCATAATCATTCCGTATATAAGCGCTGTCACCTTCAGCCTTTGTCACATTGCTTTCTTGCCTTGCAGCAGAGAATTCCGCATGTGAACCGACGGATGTAGAGTCACTAGCAGTCTGTAATGTATCTACAGATGCAGAATTCTGCCCATAGGCAGTAATTGCCATCACTAGACTAAGAGTAAAAAACAATATTTTATTCATTACCATTTCCTCCTGATTAATGTTTTATCGAGTTTTCCATTTTACTGATAACTTCCAAAGAAGCTGAATATACCTTATCCATAGCCTGGTTATCATCACCCGGAGCAAAGCGGGCAAACTCACAGTTATTCAATGCATCGAGGAATTCCTTTATCAACGCATCATTCACACCATAATTACGAAGTTCCTCTTCGATATTATCCTTAGACAAACGGGATACCGGAATGTTCAGTTTATCACTGATATACCCCCAAAGAGCTTTCAAAACCTCATCATAAAACGCATCTTTCTTATTCTCAGCCAATAATTTACCAGCTTGTTTCATACGTTTCACCGCCACTTTATTGGCTTTCTTGGTACGCATCTTTGCTACATTTGCATTGGCTGCTATTTGCTTACGATAGATGATAAAGAATGTAATGAATGCAATACCCGGTATCAAATAAAGCAACCAATACGTCAACGAACCGAAGAAGAAATCACCCTTGGGAGACAGAGTTACGTTATTCTGCTTGATAAAACGAATATCCTCGTTCAATACTTTCAGTTCTTCCTTGCTTGTAAAGTTTGCAATAGTCTGAGCAGCATTGCCTGCTCCCTTTTCCACATGCAATTCATACTCTTCCGTAGTCAACGTTTTATACGAACGGGAATTAATATCAAAATAACTGAACTTTACGGCAGGAATCTTATAAGTTCCAGCATTACGAGGAATTGCCAGATACTCAATGACCTTGCTACCGGAGAGGCCCGAATTTGTCAGACGGAATTTATTGTCCACCTTCGGATCATATACTTCAAAATCCTCGGGGAATTTAACTTCCGGATTAGAGAGCAATTTCAGATTACCGGTACCAGAAATGACAAGTTTGACAGTAACAGCATCATTGGTCTTGACATTTGTACTATTGATAGAAGAAGTTATATTGAACTCTCCCACTCCTCCCGAAAAATCGGCTGGCTTACCTGCCGGCAAGGGCTTTACGTCAATTGTCAGTTGCGGAGTCAAAATTGTCTTTTTAACTTCTACGTAATTGCTTCCTCCATTGAAAAATGCCTCGAACGGATCAGCAACTTGTGTAGCCTTTGCAATGGAAGCATCAAAGCGTGCAGCATCAATTGTCAGCTTACCGGCTTGTTGCGGGAACAACACAAACTGACGATAGATTGTAGACTGATAATTTCTACCTTTATAATGCTCCAATCCCCATCTTCTGTCATTAGGCAATTCTACTTCCTGAGAATGGAATCCTTTGAAGTCGGGCAATTTCACATTATCAAACATACGTAAGTCCACCAAGGTATATATCTTGTATGTCAGCAGAAAAGCCTCTTGTTCATACACCGTCATCTTACTGGCAGTAGCTGTAATAAACAAATCACTATTCGATACAGATGTCCCGGAAGAAGCGCGGCTGGCAGTGCCCTCACTCTGTTTGCCACCATTTCCAGAAGCTCCATTAGCAGCCTGATCTGCCGGAAGAACCCTTACTTGTACAGAATTCGAAACCATTTGGTTACCATCAGCAGTGATAGTGGCTCCTGGAATGGTAAAATCACCTTCTGCAGTCGCCATTAAAATATAAGTGAATGTAATACTGCTGGTTGAAGTCGTCTGCCCATTAATCATCTGCACGCTACTCTGTTGCGAGCGGCTGGGCCCCATCAACACATCAAATCCCTTCATAGAAGGAGCACGAAAATCCCTTACCTTTTGTGTAGTCACCGTATACGACAGTCTGAACTGGTCTCCTACCGCCACAGCGTCAGGAGCGGACGCAGTAAACGATACCTTGCCATCGGCAAAGGCATTCATACTGACTGCAATCAGTGCTATCCATAAGAAAACTATTTTTCTCATATATTATTCCTATTATGTTTGTTACCAATCTTTTTCCAGACGACCTCCTTGAAGTACCTGCTGCTTTTTCACTTTATCCTGCACATCCTTCTCGTCTTGCATGACAGAGTTTAACAGCTGCTCGGCATTTTCCTTAGACATCTCATTATCTTTCTTTTCCGGCTGAGAAGGTTGTTGTTGCTGGTCTTGATTCTGTTGCTGGTCTTTCTGCTGATCCTGCTGTTTATCCTGCTCCTTCTGTTGGTCCTGTTTATCCTGATCTTGATTCTGATCCTGGTTCTGCTGCTGGTCTTGCAATTGTTTCTGTGCCAAAGCAAGGTTATAGCGCGTTTCATCATCTTTCGGATTATTGCGTAACGACTCCTTATAGGCTTCTACCGCCTTTGCATAATCCTTCTGAGAATGAAAGATGACTCCCATATTATGATAAATCTGTGCTAAGTTCGATTTGTCCTTTTCTATCTTGGTAGCTCCCACATATTGCTCCATCGCTTCCTGCAGCTTGTTCTGCTGGATCAATGTATTTCCCAGGTTGAACATGGAAACCGTTGACTTCGGGTTTACCTCCAAAGCCTTCCGATAGTTCACTTCTGCATCCACATATACGCTATCCTTAAAAAAACGGTTTCCCTTACGGATATAATCGCGTTCCGCCTTCTGTGCAGAAGCTGAAACTGCCACTAACAGCAGCAAAACTATTCCAATATACTTTTTCTGTAACATACGCATCATTTCTTATTAGAGAATAAATGAATGTTGCGGAACAGAGGATTCTTGCGCTCCAATATCAACATCTCAGCCAGTAACAACAGCAGAATAATCCATGCCACTGCCTGAAACTGTTCATTGAATTCCGTGTACACCTGTGTTTCCACATCTGCCTTTGCCATCTTGTTGATTTCCTGACTAATCGCTTTCTGTGCACCGTTGGTATTGTCTACGCGCACATAAATACCATTTCCTGCCTGAGCAATTTCCTGACACATCTGCTCATTCAAGCGAGTAACGATTACATTACCTTCACGGTCACGACGATAATCATTAGTACCCTCTATTGGAATGGGGGCACCCTCAGGCATACCTACCCCTAATACATTGACCTGGATACCTTTCTCTGCAGCAGCCTTAGCAGCTTCTACGGCACCACCTTCATGGTTTTCACCGTCGGTGATGACAATAACAGTACGTCCCACTCCTTCTTGAGGTGTAAAACTCCGGGCAGCCAGATTTATTGCAGCTCCAATTGCCGTACCTTGCTTGGAAATCAGCGAAGGATCGATGGACTCCAAAAACATCTTGGCAGAAATATAATCACTCGTAATAGGCAACTGGGTAAATGCGTCACCTGCAAAAACAATCATACCGACCTTGTCATTCTGCATCTTATCTACCAACTGCGCCACCAGCCGTTTTGCCTTCTGCAAGCGGCTTGGCTGTACGTCTTGTGCCAGCATGGAATTGGATATATCCAACGCAATCATCACTTCCACTCCCTGGCGTTTTACCGTCTCCAGTTTGGAACCAAACTGCGGACGTGCCAGCAGTACCGTGAACAACCCGATAGCCGCAAAAACCAACCAAAACTTCACATCCGGACGGTATTTGGAAACATCCGGCATTAGCTGTGCCATCAGTATAGGGTCACCAAATTTACGAATGGCTTTCCTCCTCCGATAATTGGAGTACAAGTAGAAGGCCGCCAATAAAGGCAGCAGCAGCAACAAGTACAAATATGCAGGTTCTTCAAATCGAAACATCTTTTTATTTACAATTTAGCAATTTACAATTTACAATTTGGCTACGCAATGACTGATACACTAAAAGACATTCTCCGTTTTTACGGTATCTTCTTCAATATAGAGTTGCGTAACAGTACCTCCAGTAATACGCACAAGAAAGCAGCCAACGCAAACCAGCGGTACTCTTCCTGGCGCTTGCTGTATTCTTTTACATTCAATTTTGTTTTCTCCAGCTTGTCTATCTCTTCGTACACTTCCTTCAACTTCGAGTTGCTGGTGGCACGGAAATAGTTACCTTCCGTTGTTCCGGCAATCTGTGTCAAAGTCTTTTCATCAATTTCGACGGGCATATTGACATATTGCACTGTTCCACCTACCGGATAAGGATAAGGAGCCATACCATTGGTTCCTACCCCAATAGTATAAACGCGAATGCCAAAACTCTTGGCTATTTCAGCAGCCGTCAAAGGAGAAATATCACCTTTATTATTGACACCGTCCGTCAGCAGAATAATGACTTTCGACTTTGCCTTGCTATCCTTCAAACGGGTAACGGCATTGGCAATACCCATACCGATTGCCGTTCCGTCTTCAATCAGCCCGCACTTCATATCTTTAAGCAAGTTCAACAATACGGCATGGTCTACTGTCAACGGACATTGCGTAAAGCTTTCTCCAGCAAACAAAGTTATACCTATATTGTCATTCGGACGTCCGTTAATAAACTCTGCCGCCACATCCTTCGCCGCTTCCAACCGGTTAGGTTTCAGGTCTTCGGCCAGCATACTGGTAGAAACGTCCATAGCAAGCATGATATCAATACCCTCAATCTCACTGTTCTGCCAGCTATCGGTGGTTTGCGGACGTGCCAAAACAAGAATAATCAGTATCAAGGCAATTATCCGCAATACAAACGGTACATGCAACAAATAGTTCTTATAGCTTTTAGGGGTATGGGCATACACACGGGCATCCGAAATCTGAAGCGTAGCTTCACTATTCTTCCGCTTCATAATATACCATACTATATAAGGTATAAGCAACAGCAGCAAAAATAAATATTCAATATTGGCAAAAACCATATTTATGTACGATTTAACGATTTACAATTCAGCTTCGCTCCAAACATCCCTCATTTTTCACTCATGTATATCCGATTGAAGTCACTTTTCCTGTATTAAGCAAAATAATTATACAACTCCAATCCGATATATATCAATGAACTGACAAGGGCTACAGCCAACACTACAATACCCGTTCCCAGCAAAATCTTGGTACGCAAAGAACGTTTCTCGATAATGGTAATCTCCGTAGGCTGCGGCTTGGCATTCTCCTCTTCTTTCTCCTTGGTTTCATTAATAAAGTCAATGGCATTAATCAGGTTAGCGTCATTTTCGTTCATCAATGGATTATGCTTGGCAAATTTCACCAAATCAGCAGTCTGGAACAATTCACGCAAATCCGATATTGCTTCCTTATCTTTCATTTCCAGCAACTTATCTATGATTTCCGTAGAAGTCATTTCCAAAGCATTGAAACCAAAGCGGTCTTTTATATATGTACGAAGAGCATCAGTCAATTCCGTATAATATTCCTTCGGTTCCCCTTTCTGCCATACCTTCTCATTCTTGATACGTTCTATCTCCTGCATAGCCAACTGATGGGGAGGCAGCTTAGGTTCTACCTTCACCTTACGGATAATAGGCTTATTGTCGAAGAAGCGCATTATCAGATAGACAAGTAATATCCCTATCGGGATAATCAGCGCACCACAAGCCATAAGACCATACCAGTCTTCCCAGGCAAAAGGCGCTTGCATCACTGTTTTGGGACCGAAGAACTGTTCCGGATTCTCCGGGTCTAACGGGACATTCACCGAATATACTTTCAAGGCCAACGCTTTGGAGCGATACTTCTCATTATCCACCGTCACTTCCATAGGCGGCAGATAATAAAGAGCCGAGTCGAAAGAGGTAACTGTATACTCTTGAGTTATCAATGCACGCCGACCATCATTCAGCAGTTGCGTATCCGGCTTGGCCACATCAATAATTTCAACCCCATTCACCAGCGTATCGGTATATACCGGGAATATGGCACGCTTATCGGCATCCAGAGATACTTGAAGCTTTATCTTTGCCTGCTCTCCAATAAGAATCTGCAAAGAGTCAATCGTAGCATCTACCGTTACCGACTGGGCTACTACCCTTCCCGACCATGCTATCAATAACGCTATCAGAAATAAATATCTTTTCATTTTCCGATTAATTTCGTTTCGCAAACAAATTCATCAATGCCTTGACATAATCCTGGTCGGTACGTACCGACACATTGTCGACATTACTCTTGGTAAACGTTTCATTCAATTCCGCCTGCTTGTTCACCCACCAATCATGATGGGCACGGCGCACGGCACGCGAGGAGGTGTCAATCCACTGCTCATGTCCCGTCTCGGCATCCCTAATCTTCATCAGTCCCACGGGTGGCAATTCTTCCACACGACGGTCGTACACCTGAACGGCAACCAGGTCATGCTTACGATTGGCAATGGTCATAGCGTTCTTGAAACTTTCCTGGTCGATGAAGTCGGACAAGACAAATGCCGTGCAACGGCGTTTCATCACATTCGTCAGATATTCCAATCCCAAACGGATGTTCGTCCTCCGGCTTTCCGCATGAAAATCTATCAGTTCGCGGATGATGTAAAGTATATGCTTACGTCCCTTCTTGGGCGGAATAAACTTCTCAATCCGGTCCGAAAAGAAGATGACACCAATCTTGTCATTATTCTGAATGGCAGAGAATGCCAGTGTAGCGGCAATTTCCGTCACCATATCCTTCTTCATCTGCTTTACCGTACCGAACTCCAAACTACCGGAAACATCTACCAACAACATCACTGTCAATTCGCGCTCCTCCTCAAACACCTTGACGTAAGGCTTGTTGAAGCGGGCGGTCACATTCCAGTCAATGTCGCGTATGTCATCGCCAAACTGATACTCGCGCACCTCGGAGAATGCCATACCTCTACCCTTGAAGGCAGAGTGATACTGCCCGGCAAAGATATTGTTGGACAATCCGCGCGTCTTTATCTCAATCTGACGGACTTTCTTCAAAAGTTCTGTTGTTTCCATTGATTTATTTTAATAATCTCATTTAAGCACACAAGCGCAATTTAGTTTATAACAGAAACTTCCCTATGAAAAGGGGTGAGGTTTTCGGTACTCAACCCTAAGGTTTACGACGCTAAACCTCAGGTATAGGATTGTAAACCTCAAGTTTACGAAAACCTCTATTATGCGTTAGGGCACTTCAACCTTGTTCAGTATCTTGCTGACGATTTCATCAGATGTCATATTGCTGGCTTCCGCCTCGTAAGTCAAGCCGATACGGTGGCGAAGTACGTCGTGTGCCACAGCGCGCACATCCTCCGGAATGACATAACCGCGACGCTTGATGAACGCGTAGCTACGAGCAGCCAAGGCCAAGTTGATGGAAGCACGGGGCGAACCGCCGAAACCAATCATGTCTTTCAGTTCTTTTAAATCATATTTTTCCGGATAACGGGTAGCAAATACAATATCAACAATATATTTTTCTATTTTCTCATCCAGATACACCTGGCGAACCACTTTACGAGCCTCAATAATTTCGTCTGCCTTCAAAATGGGCTTCACTTCAAATTTATCACCATTGATATTCTGACGGATAATCAGTTTCTCCTCTTCCAGCTTCGGATAGTCTATTACGACTTTCAGCATGAAACGGTCCACTTGCGCTTCGGGCAGCGGATAAGTACCTTCCTGCTCGATAGGATTCTGTGTGGCAAGCACCAGGAATGGTTTGGGCAACCCGAAAGTTTCATTGCCGATAGTAACTTGACGTTCCTGCATGGCTTCCAGCAAAGCACTCTGTACTTTGGCCGGAGCACGGTTGATTTCATCGGCCAAAACAAAGTTTGCGAAGACCGGACCTTTTTTTACTTGGAACGTTTCATCCTTCTGGCTGTAAACCATTGTACCTATTACGTCGGCAGGCAACAAGTCAGGCGTAAACTGAATGCGGCTGTATTGCGCATCAATCAACGAAGCAAGCGTCTTGATAGCTAAAGTCTTTGCCAAACCGGGCACACCTTCCAACAACACATGTCCATCGGACAACAAACCAATTAACAACGACTCTACCAGATGCTTTTGTCCTACAATGACCTGGTCCATACCTGTGGTAAGATTGGTAACGAAAGCACTTTGTCTTTCAATCCGCTCATTCAGTTCGCGGATGTCAATTGTTTCAGCCATAAATCAATCTATTTTTTAATGTTTAATTTCTTCATTTATCCGGTTTTGAACCGGCAATTATTTTTTTCGCTCCCAAAAGTACGGGAATAAATTAACCATACCAACTAATTTTTATTAAAAAACTATGCGAAACCTTTTAGATTAAACTACTTTCATAGAGTTTAGTATTTAACAAAAAAGAAGCAGTAATTTTTTACTGCTTCTTGGCTAATTTCGGTATCTTGATAGTGGTACCATAAGGTACATTATCCGGATTCTTGATTACGCCGGGATTATGCTTCACGATATAAGGCCAAAGCGCTTTTGTCCCATAAAAACGAAGCGCTACCCTAGTCAGCGTTTCCCCTTCCTTGATGGTATAAGTGGTTTCTGTTCCCACAATCGTATACCCCACAGAATCCGGTTCAAACGGTGCAACTGTCTTTTTCTGCTCTTTTTTAGGAGCGGGAGACTGTGCCTGTACATTTTCCTTTGGAGTTGTTGTAAGCGCAGGAGTTGTTGTAGCAACAGTTTCTGCCACAGTATCTGTCCGGGCAGGAACTACAACATCTTTTGAAACAATGCTGTCTGTCAAGGCAATATTGTCTTGACCGGCAGGGACATCCACCTTTTCAGTAACAGATTCCTTCACATCCGAGTCTGCAACCTCTTCTACAAGAGGCTTTGCAGTAAGTTTGTCAAGCAAGTCCGGATAATACATGAAAGCTACGGCACCACCACACAACAACACTACAAATACAACGATGCCTATAAAATATTTCATAGTCGAAGAATCTGCCGTATCTTTTATCACTGGCTCAGACGGTTCCGGTTCAACAGCAACTATATTTTCAGGCATTGCTTCAGGTTCAGTTTTTTCCGGTTTCTCCTCTTCAACTTCCGGTTCGGGCTCAACTAACGGCTCTTCGACTACAGTTTCCACCAAAGGTTCTTCTATCGTGGCTTCTTCCACTAAGGCAACCTTCTCCTCCACCTCTTGTTCCGGAGTTTTGATTTCAGTATCTTCATCATCTTCACTGTCATTTTCCTGCAGGGTGTCCTCAAGCACCGTAGCGTCATTCAAAACTACAGTTTCAAAATGCGAAAATGGTCTATTGATAATATCTTTCAAAGCCGGTTCCGGTGTAAACGACACTTTTGTATGCCCTTGTATCTCAAACCTTTCCCCCGTATTCACATTAACGCTTTCACGACTCCCGACATCTATCAGCTTGAAAGTCCCCAAACCTCTTATCTTCACATATTTGTCCTTCTCCAAAGACTCCTCAATCAGCTGGAAGAATTCTTTCACAAAACTATCCGCATTCTTCTTGCTCATGCCATGCCTTTCAGCCAGCGTGTCAATCAGGTCTTGTATGTTCAGTTTCTCGTTCATAATACGGGAGATTTTTTAAAAGCCGGTTACTTAAACTTATCCTTTAACAATGTACTCGGCTTATAGGTCAATACCAATTTGGGAGGCACCAGCATACGTTGCTTTGTAGTCGGATTCACAGATATACGCTCTGCCTTCTTTTTCACTTCGAATGTACCGAACCCTTGTATAGAGATAATATTCCCCTCCTCCAACTGCCGTGTCATATCTGCCAGCAATGAAGCAACCAGCTCAGAAGTATCTTTCAATGTGTACCCTAACCTCCGCGACAATTCAGAAGTAAACTCTTTGTTATTCAAAATGTAAGCCTTTAAATTGAACTACGGTGCTATATTAGCAAATCTTCTTCACATATGCAAGAAGATAAGGAAAAATCTTTAAATTATTCGTCCAAAAAGGTCGAAATCATCGGAATTTACTATCTCTACGTGGTAAAAGTTACCTATATGCAACGCCCTGTCTCCACGCTCAATCAAAACCTCAGGATCCACTTCGGGAGAATCAAATTCTGTACGTCCAATATAATATTCGCCTTCCAGCCGGTCAATGATTACTTTCATCTGCCTGCCTACTTTCTCCGCACTCAACTCCCCTGAAATGCCTTGTTGAATAGACATTAACTCATCCAAGCGCGCTTGTTTCACTTCCTGGGGAATAGAATCCTCATATTCAGCAGCGGCATACGTCCCTTCTTCTTCCGAATACGCAAAAGCCCCCATTCTATCGAAACGCACTTTACGGACAAACTCTTTCAGCTCCTCAAAATCGGCTTCAGTTTCTCCTGGATGCCCCACCATCAGTGTAGTACGGAGATGAATACCGGGAACCTCCTCACGGAATTGTTCTATCAGCTTATACGTCTCATCCTTCGTCACATGGCGACGCATCTTTTGCAGCATATTGTCACTGATATGTTGCAGGGCAATATCCATATATTTGCATACATTGTCACGCTCGCGCATCACACGGAATAAATCAGCCGGAAAATGTGCCGGATAGGCATAATGCAAGCGTATCCACTCCACTCCGGGAATATCCGAAATCCGCTCAACAAGCTCGGGCAACATTTGCTTCTTATATAAATCTACTCCGTAATAGGTCAACTCCTGGGCTATAACCTGGAATTCCTTTACACCCCGTGCAACCAAATACTTCACCTCGTCAAGTATCTCCTCCATCGGGCGCGACACATGCCGTCCCGTAATGATGGGAATAGCGCAATAAGAACATTTACGGTCACACCCTTCGGATATCTTCAAATAGGCATAATGCTTGGGAGTGGTCAATGTGCGCTCTATGTGCAGCTCGTCATGATAGGCCTTTCCCAAATCCTGCAACAACTCTCTCCAATTGAATTTACCATAGAATTTATCCACCTGGGGAATTTCAACGGCCAATTCCTTCAGATAACGTTCCGAAAGGCAACCCATTACATAAAGCTTCTCCAAGTTTCCTTCCTCCTTGGCCTGCGCAAATTCCAGAATCATATTAATGGATTCCTCCTTGGCGTCACCGATGAAACCGCAAGTATTGATTACGACAATCTGTCCCTTCGGTCTTTCCGCATCATGTGTCACATGGAATCCCACTTCCTCCAACTGACGCATCAAATGTTCCGAATCCACCAGGTTTTTAGAACATCCTAAAGTGATGATATCTATAGTCTTCCGTTTCATGCATTCTCCCCGAACAGTGAATCAACAAATTCCTTTTTACGGAACACCTGCAAATCTTCCATTCCTTCACCCAATCCAATATATTTAACCGGAATTTTAAACTGGTCTGAAATGCCGATGACTACGCCACCCTTGGCTGTTCCGTCCAACTTTGTAACAGCCATTGCCGTAACCTCCGTTGCCAGAGTGAACTGCTTGGCTTGTTCGAATGCATTCTGTCCGGTTGAGCCATCCAACACAAGCAACACCTCATTCGGAGCATCAGGAACAACCTTCTTCATCACATTCTTGATTTTCGTCAGTTCATTCATCAAACCGACTTTATTATGAAGGCGTCCTGCTGTATCTATAATTACCACATCGGCATTATTGGCAGTTGCGGAACTCAGTGTGTCAAAAGCGACAGAAGCCGGGTCAGCACCCATTTTCTGCTTTACAACAGGTACACCTACCCGTTCACCCCATATCACCAACTGCTCCACAGCAGCAGCACGGAAAGTATCGGCAGCACCCAGATAAACAGACTTTCCGGCTTTCTTGAACTGATAAGCCAGTTTGCCAATCGTAGTAGTCTTCCCTACACCATTGACGCCCACTACCATAATGACGTATGGTTTCTTCGCAATCGGTGCTTCAAAGTCATCCACATCCTCCGAATTATTCTCTGTAAGCAACGCTGCGATTTCATCACGTAAAATATGATTCAGCTCAGTGGCATTCATATATTTGTCGGCTGCTGCACGCTTTTCGATACGTTCAATAATTTTCAGTGTCGTTTCCACGCCCACATCCGAAGTTATCAACACCTCTTCCAGATTATCCAATACTTCATCATCAACTTTTGACTTTCCTGCCACGGCACGCGCAATCTTGCCAAACACACTTTCTTTGGTCTTAGATAATCCTTTATCTAATGTTTCCTTTTTTTCCTTGGAGAAAAAACTAAAAAATCCCATACACTAATTATTTTTATGCAACCTGTTTTCGCATTCCCTGCAAAGATAGTGCAAACCGGATGCAGAATAAAATGAACGGGTTCATTTTTTATGCTGAGGTGCAGCCTATCTTCGCATTTTCAGCAAAGATATAACAAAACTGACGAATATTAAAAACTTCGTCCTCTTTTTAAAAAGAAATCCCCTTACCGGAAATACCGACAAGGGGATCTTTATAAGTCATCAGCGCTTTACAGCCACTGTATTTATCTTATTTCTTAAAGAAGTTCTGAACATCTTCATTACGGACCATCTGTTCATCAAAGATGTAAGCACCAGTCTTAGGAGACTTCACCATTTTGATAACCTTTGTATAAGAACGTCCTTCTTTGCTTCCTTCGTGCAAGGTTGCTACCGCTTTCTTTGCCATAAGTTATAGATTTATTATTTAATTTCTTTATGTACTGTCACTCTCTTCAGAATCGGGTTGTATTTCTTCAACTCCAATCTCTCTGTGGTATTCTTTCTGTTCTTCGTCGTAATATAACGAGAAGTACCCGGCATACCGCTATCCTTGTGTTCTGTGCATTCCAGAATCACCTGTACTCTGTTACCTTTTGCTTTCTTTGCCATAATCAGTATTCTCCTCTACTTTAGCCAATAACTTTAATGCTTTTCCAATCACAATAACCTTTAGCTACCGCATCTTTCAAAGCAGCGTCCAGTCCTTTCTTATTAATAATGCGCAAACCATTAGCGCAAATGCTAAGGCTGATCCAGCAATCCTGCTCTACATAGTAGAACTTCTTGTTAAACAAGTTCAAATCAAAGGTTCTCTTTGTTCTTCTCTTTGAGTGTGAAACATTGTTGCCAATCATGGCCTTCTTTCCGGTAATTTGACAAATCTTTGACATTTCTATCTTAATTTTATAGTTTTCTTTTTTGCCTATTTCAAACAGAGCGCAAAGTAAGCACTTTTATCGTTACCAAACAAGTTTTTCTTAAAATAATTCACTGTATGATAGCATTTTTTCCTCATTTCAGCTTCTCACAAAGCAACAAAAGGGCATTTTGAATTGCTTTTTCCACATTTCCCTTTCTTCCCTCGTCCCCCTCCTGCTTCATGGTAACGATTTCATTTTTATAGGCAGCAGCTATCCACACCGTACCCACCGGTTTTTCCGGAGTCCCACCTCCAGGACCTGCAATACCGGAAGTAGCCACTGCACAATCTGTTTTCAGCGTTTTCATCGCACCTTTCACCATTTCTGTAACAGTTTCGCGGCTTACTGCTCCATGTTTTTCCAAAGTTTCGGCAGATACATGCAGCAAAGACATCTTTATTTCATTGGAATACGCCACTATACTACCATTAAAGTATTCCGAACTGCCGGGAACGGAAGTAATCAGAGCGGCAATCCCTCCACCCGTACAACTTTCTGCGGTGGAAAGGGACAATTTCTTTGCTTTCAGCAGCTCTCCTACCTTTTCTTCCAACTTCATACCTTATTATATATTATCCTAAAGTTACGCGTGAATAAGCAGGTGCTTCCATCGGACAAAAATCCTTATCCATATACTTGAAGTATCCGGTAATGGCAATCATGGCAGCGTTATCCGTTGTGTAGCTGAACTTCGGAATAAATATTTTCCAACCATACTTCCCGGCATGCTCACGGAAAGCATTACGCAATCCATTATTGGCAGAAACGCCTCCTGCAACAGCCACTTCCTTTATTTTATATTGTTTGGCAGCTTTGCGCAACTTATCCATCAAGATATCTACAACGGTAGCTTCCAGTGATGCCGCCAAATCCGTCTTGTGATGTTCGATGAAATCGGGGTCGTCCTTCATCCAGTCGCGCAGAGAGTAAAGAAACGAGGTCTTAAGTCCGCTGAAACTATAATCCAACCCTGGAATATGCGGTTTGCTGAACGAGAAGGCTTTAGGATTACCTTGCCGAGCCAGTTTGTCAATAATCGGACCACCCGGATATCCCAATCCCATTACCTTCGAGCATTTGTCAATGGCTTCACCGGCGGCATCATCAATGGTCTGCCCCAAAATTTCCATATCGTTATAGGCTTTCACCAAGATAATCTGTGAGTTTCCACCGGAAACCAGCAAGCAGAGGAAAGGAAATTCCGGCTGCACATTATCTTCACCTTCTGCTTTAATGAAATGAGCTAACACATGACCAGTCAAATGATTAACATCAATCATAGGAATACCTAATGAACGGGCAAACCCTTTGGCGAAAGATACCCCCACCAACAACGACCCCATCAATCCCGGTCCACGCGTAAAGGCCACAGCACTCAATTCCTCTTTGGTTACTCCGGCGCGTTTCAATGCCTCATGCACTACCGGAACTATATTTTGTTGGTGCGCGCGGGAAGCCAGTTCAGGCACTACCCCGCCGTATGCTTCATGCACAGCTTGGCTGGCCACCACATTCGAAAGCAGATAACCATCTTTGATGACAGCTGCAGAAGTGTCATCACAAGAAGATTCTATTCCCAAGATTATTGTACTCATAATGTTTATTTACGTTTAAACGCTGCAAAAGTAGTGATAAAAGTACGATTCATAACGTATTATTTCATATTTTTGTTGGCTGATTATAAAAATTAACCGCCTATCAGAAAGCTAAAAAAAACAGTACGCTGGGTACTCGGTATTGTATTGGGATTGTATATCGGTACCATATTGTTGCTGAACATTCCATCCGTTCAGCGACAAATGTCTGTATTTGTTGCCAATGAACTGGCTTCCATACTGGACAGCAAGATTTCCATTGGGCGAATAAACATAGGATTGCTGAACCGCATCATCATCGACGACCTGCTCCTGGACGACCAGTCTGGCAAGGAAATGCTGAAGGTGACCCGTCTTTCTGCCAAATTCGATATTCTCCCCCTATTCAGCGGCAAAATATCCATCAGTAACATACAATTGTTCGGCTTTAACATCAATCTGAACAAGCAGACTCCCAAGGATAAACCTAATTTTCAGTTTGTACTCGACGCATTCGCATCCAAAGATACGGTTCAAAAGAAAAACAACCTGGATCTCCGTATCAATTCCTTACTGATACGCCGCGGAAAGGTTTCATATGATGTGCTGTCCGAGAAAGAGACTCCGGGAAAGTTCAATCCACAGCATCTCCGCTTGCGTAACATTATTGCAAACATCTCCCTAAAAGCATTGCAAAATGATTCTATCAATGCTGCCATCAAGCGTCTGAGCATCGAAGAAGAACATTCCGGATTTGAATTGAAGAAACTAAGCCTAAAGGTTATCGGTAATGACCAACGGATGAAAATCGAAAATTTCGCCATCGACCTCCCCAACACCTCTTTGGCAATGGATACTATACACATGGATTATGACAGTCTGGGGGCGTTTGACAATCTTGCCCAAGATGTCCGTTTCTCATTCCATTTGCTGCCCTCTCAAATCGCCTTGCAGGATTTATCGGCTTTTGTTCCGGCTTTTGGTTCTTTTAAGGAAAAATTGCAAGTAGAGGTACAGACGGACGGCACTGTCAATCAACTGAATTGCCCGCACCTTTCCGTCTCTGTCGGAAATCATTTTTATCTGAGGGGAGACGTATCACTACAAGACCTTTCCCATCCGGAAAATGCTTATATATTCGGCAATTTGTCCAATTTGTACGCAGACCCGGAAGGAATTGCCTTCTTTGTCCGGAATTTCAGCAAGAACTATAATGGAGTACCTCCCGTCCTGCAACACTTAGGAACGGTTTCCTTCCGTGGAGAAGTATCGGGCTACTTCACAGACCTCGTAACTTACGGACAAGTACGCACCGACATCGGAACCATCCAAACTGACGTAAAACTAAGTTCTAACAAAGATAAAGGTTATTTTGCCTATTCCGGTGCAGTGAAAACCAAAGAGTTTGAGCTAGGCAAGATGCTGGGTAACAAAAAACTGGGTAAAGTAACTTTCAATCTGGATGTCAACAGCAGCCATTATGAAAAGCAATATCCGTCCGTACTGCTGAAAGGGTTGGTTGCCTCCATTGATTACAGCGACTACAATTACGAAAATATCACTCTGGATGGAGAATACAAGCAGGGAGGCTTCACGGGAAAAGTCGCCTTGGATGACACCAATGGTTCTGTTATTTTGAACGGTACCATCAATACCGCCAGTCGGGTACCGACTTTCAACTTTCAGGCAAGCATCGACAAATTTCGTCCTCATGCCCTACATCTGACACCCGACTATGAAGATACGGAAATATCAGTCAAAGTCAAGGCGGACTTCACCGGCGGTTCCATTGACGAGATGAACGGTGAAATCAACATTGACAGCTTATCGTTCGCAGCTCCGGAAACACAATACTTCCTGGACAACCTGAAGATATCCGCCATAAGAGAAAGCGAAAACCAGAAACGGCTGACTATCCAATCCAACTTTCTCCAAGGTAGCATAGAAGGCGATTATTCTTATCGTACCCTGCCTGCCAGTGTACTGAATATCATGCGTCGTTATATCCCCGCCTTGATTCTGCCAGACAAGAAACCCATAGAGACGGAGAACAATTTCCATTTCGACATGCACATTTACAATACGGAACTGCTCTCCACCGTCTTTCAGATTCCGGTAAAAGTATATACCCATTCCACCATTAAAGGATACTTCAATGACAAGGCACAGCGGCTCCGTGTAGAAGGCTATTTTCCTCGTCTCCGCTATGAAAACAAATTCATCGAATCCGGAATGTTCCTTTGCGAGAATCCCGGTGACCAGTTTCATACACGCCTACGCTTCAGCAACCGCAAATCAAGCGGCGCTGTCAATATAGCTTTAGAAGCGCAAGCCCAGAGCAACAGCATACAGACCACGCTGAACTGGGGTAACAGCAGCACTGTAACCTACAGCGGGAAACTCGCCGCCGTCGCCCACTTCATCCGTGAACAGAAAGAAGCGAATGAAAACAAGAGGAAACTTCCCCCCTTAAAAACCGTCATTGATGTCCAGCCCACCAACGTGATACTGAACGATACGCTATGGGATATACATCCCTCCCAAGTGGTACTCGACTCCGGCAAAGTGTATGTCAATGATTTCTACTTCAGCCATAAAGACCGGCACTTGCGTATCAATGGTATCGTTTCACCACAACCCGAAGATACAGTACGTCTGGATTTGAAGGAAATCAACATCGGTTATGTGTTCGACATTGCAGACCTCGGAGTCAATTTCAAAGGAGAAGCCACCGGTCCGGCTTTCGCCAGCGGAGTACTGGAAACCCCCGTCATGAGCACCGACTTGTTTATCCGCAATCTCGGATTGAACGAAGGCTTGCTGGGTGATGCCAACATACACGGAGAATGGCACCACGACGTAAAGGGCATCTATCTGGATGCCCATATCCGGGAGAAAGATATCGCCAAAAGCCATGTGTATGGCTATGTCTATCCCTTGAAGCCCACCAGTTCATTGGATCTCCAAATTGAAGCGGGCGGTACCAACTTGAAGTTTATACATCATTATATGAGCAGCATCACGCCCGAATTCAACGGACGTGCCACCGGCCATGTACATTTCTATGGCAAATTCAAGGCTCTCACCATGGAAGGGCGTGTATTCGGCGATGCTTCCATGAAGGTAGACGTGCTCAACACCACTTTCTCCGTCAAAGACAGCATCTACATCGAGCCCGGCGGGTTGACCTTCCGCAACAACCGCATTTTCGACACGCAAGGGCATCAAGGCAGCATGAGCGGCTATCTGCACTATCAGCATTTCAAGAACCTGGAGTACCGTTTCAATTTCAATGTCAACGACATGCTGGTGATGAATACCAAAGAATCACCGGACTATCCCTTCTACGGCACCGTCTACGGTACGGGAAATGCCACTATTGCCGGTAATGCCCAAGATGGCGTTAACATTGACGTTGCAATGACTACCAATCGCAACACCACCTTTACCTATATAAAGGATAACGTATCTACAGCAGTCAGCAACCAGTTCATCAAGTTTGTGGACAAAACGCCACGCCGTGCCGTACAAGACTCTGTCCGCCTTTCCGACTACGAGATTGCCCAAAAGGAAATCGAGGAAGAGAAAGAGAGCGACACTGACATCCGGTTGAATCTCTTGGTAGACGCCACTCCCGACGCTACCATGAAGATTATCATGGACCCTATCGCTGGCGACTATATCAGTGGACGGGGAACCGGAAATATCCGTACTGAGTTCTTCAATAAAGGAGATGTAAAGATGTTCGGCAGTTACCGGATAAGCCAGGGAGTCTATAAATTCAGTCTGCAAGAGGTTATCCGAAAGGACTTTATTATCAGGGATGGGAGTACCATTACATTCAACGGTTCGCCGCTGGATGCCACTCTGGACATAAAAGCAGGCTATACGGTCAACTCAGCATCCTTAAATGACCTGATGCCCAACGAGGCAACCTCCGGCTACATCAGCCAGACAAATGTAAAAGTGAACTGTATGATGGACCTTACCGGACAATTGACTTCACCCGATGTAAAATTCGACATCGAGCTGCCCAACGAACGCGATGAAGTGCAGGCCATTGTCCGTAACTATATTCCTACTGACGAGCAAATGAACATGCAGATACTCTATCTGTTGGCTATCGGCAAGTTCTATACCCCGGAAAACTTGGGAGCCACCCAGAATTCGAATATGATGTCCAGTGTTGTTTCATCCACCCTTTCCGGACAGTTGAATAACGCTTTATCGAACATTCTCGATGTTAATAACTGGAACTTCGGCACCAATTTCAGTACCGGTGAAAGAGGCTGGACAGACATGGAGTTCGAGACCATGCTTTCGGGGCAATTATTGAATAACCGACTACTTATCAATGGTAATTTTGGCTATCGTGACAATCCGATGGCAAATACCAATTTTGTGGGAGACTTTGAAGCAGAATGGCTCGTCAACCGTTCCGGAGACATCCGCCTGAAAGCGTACAACGAAACGAACGACCGCTACTACACCCGGACAAATCTGACAACACAAGGTATTGGCATTATCTTCAAAAAGGATTTCAACAAATGGAGTGAGCTCCTTTTCTGGAACAGATGGAAACTCAACCGGCTGAGAAAGGAACAAGAAATAAAACAAGATACTCTATCCTCTGATAAAATAAACACAGAACAGCAGAGGCCCGAGGCACAATCAAAACGGAAAAGGGAGCAAAAATAAGATTGACGTCCTCACTGTCCACATTGAAGGTTTTAGAATAAGTAAATAGGCTCAAATACAGTATTTTAACATGGCTACACCCTTTATACCTAAAGGTGTAGCCATCACTCTACGATGGTATAGGCATTCAAGGCAAAGGGTGTAGCCATAAAAATACATCAGAAAGGCAATGGCCCGTCCGACCCCACACCTCCAAACGGGTTGTCCGTCTGTGGTGGAAAATCAGCAGCCGATGGAGGTGGCGGTGTTGCCGTACTTCCGATAGGCGCATTCATACGTGAACCGAATGTAGCTCCTCCACCCTCCGTCGGAGGTGGGATAACCATATCATCCTCCGGATTCTGGAAACGGGTGTACTGTCCGATAAATCTCAGACGCACATCCCCCACAGCACCGTTACGGTGCTTTGCTATGATGATTTCCGCCATACCGCGCAAGTCACTGCCATCGGCAGAAGTATAAATCTTGTAATATTCGGGACGGTGAATGAAGCACACCATATCGGCATCCTGCTCGATGGCACCGGATTCACGAAGGTCGCTCAACTGGGGACGCTTGCCTTCCTCGCCTTCACGGTTCTCCACACCACGGTTCAACTGCGACAGAGCGATGATAGGAATGTTCAGCTCTTTGGCCAAACCTTTCAATGAGCGCGAAATGGTACTGACTTCTTCCTGACGGCTACCGAAAGACATTCCGCTTGCATTCATCAGCTGAAGGTAGTCGATGATGATAATCTTCACTCCGTGCTCACGTACCAGACGCCGTGCCTTCGTACGGAGTTCGAATACCGACAAAGAAGGCGTATCATCCACATAAAGCGGAGCATCCAGCAAGTCACGCAGTTTGTAATCCAACTGCTGCCATTCATAGTCCGCCAACTGGCCACTCTTGATTTTCTCACTCGGAATCTCGCACACGTTGGATATCAGACGGTTCACCAGCTGCACGTTACTCATTTCAAGCGAGAACAGCGCTACGGGATTGCGGAAATTCACGGCAATGTTTTTCGCCATGGAAAGTACGAACGCCGTTTTACCCATGGCAGGACGGGCTGCAATAATGATGAGGTCGGACTTCTGCCATCCGGAAGTCATCTTGTCCAGCTTGGTATACCCACTTTCCAAGCCACTCAAACCATCGGTACGGGCAGCAGCTTTCTGAATCAAATCATAGGCTTCGGCAATGACAGGATTAATTTGTGTATAATCCTTCTTCATGTTCTGCTGGGAAATCTCGAACAGTTTTCCTTCGGCCTCCTGCATCAGGTCGTCCACGTCCAGCGTCTCGTCGAAAGCCTTGCTCTGGATATTACTGGTAAAAGTAATCAATTCACGTGCCAAAGCTTTCTGCGCAATGATACGTGCATGGTATTCGATGTGTGCAGAAGATGCCACCTTACTGCTAAGTTGGGTAATATAGAACGGGCCGCCCACTTCCTCCAATTCTCCCCGCTTGGAAAGCTGCTCCTTCACGGTGAGGATATCGACCGGCTTCTGATTCACGGCCAAATCGGTAATAGCGGAATATATCAACTGATGTCTATGCTCATAGAATGACTCCGGACGAAGAATTTCACTTACCAGCGAATAAGCGTCCTTCTCAATCATCAAGGCTCCCAAGACTGCTTCTTCCAGCTCCGGCGCTTGCGGCTGGATACGTCCGTAGTCTGTTACGGGCTGTGGTGCCTTTCCTTTCGGAGTACGGGATGTTCTTCTTTGTTCTGCCACTTTAAGAATTAAAAATTGAAAATTAAAAATTAAATGAATTTCCCTTTTAGAAAGGGAAAGCAAAGATAGTGCAAACCGAATACATAACTTTCATGCTTGCATGAAAAAGTTATGTTGAGGTGCAGCCTATCTTCGCTCGTATGGCAAAGATAAGCGAATTTATTTATAAGCAGTAAATAAATCATTGTTAAGTTTTCAATCTACTATGAACAGAAATCACTAACTTTGTCTTCGGAAGCTGCACTCCAATAGCTTCTCCTTTTAATTTTAAATTATTAATTCTTAATTTTCAACGCCATGCTGACTTTTCCAAATGCCAAAATAAACCTGGGACTGAATATCACAGAAAAGCGTCCGGACGGATACCATAATCTGGAAACCATTTTCTATCCGGTTCCCATAGAAGATGCTTTGGAAATAAATATCTTGAACGAAGGAAACGGAAAGTTCCGTCTGCATCAAGCAGGTCTGGAAATTGAGGGAGAAGCAGAGAGTAACCTGGTAGTGAAAGCCTACAAGTTACTGGATGACCGGTTCAACCTTCCTCCGGTAGATATTCATCTCTTCAAGCATATTCCCTCGGGAGCCGGACTGGGTGGCGGTTCGGCCGATGCAGCCTTCATGCTGAAGCTTCTGAATAATAAGTTTGAACTCGGACTGCCGGATGACACTCTGGAAGAGTATGCCGCCAAGCTGGGTGCCGATTGTGCCTTCTTCATCAAAAACCGTCCGACTTACGCAGAAGGTATCGGAAACATATTTTCTCCCCTTCCCCTCTCACTGAAAGGATATCGGATATGGTTGGTGAAGCCGGACATTTTCGTCTCTACACGGGATGCCTTTGCAAAAATAAAACCGCATCATCCGGAAATGTCCCTGAAAGAAATTGCCCAACTTCCCGTAGAAGAATGGAACGGACGAATGGTCAATGACTTTGAAGAAAGCGTATTCCCCCAATTCCCGGCTATTGGAGAAATCAAGGAAGAGATGTACCGGCAAGGAGCTGTATATGCCTCCATGAGTGGTTCGGGGTCATCTGTTTACGGATTATTCAAGGAAGATGCCGTATTACCGGAAGTGGATTTCGGAGAAAAAGCTTTTGTATACAAAGGCCAGTTCACTGATATTTAAAAATGCATCAACCAATATACTGATTTCCGGAAACAAAAATACAACAAGGTTGTTCTTACAGAAAACTCAAAACAACCTTGATTATGAAAAAGTTCAAATTCTGTATTCTGGCAGGACTACTTGCCTTGCTGTCGGTGTCCGCTTTTGCGGAAGGACGTCTTCCTGCAAATATACAAACAGCTTTTCAAACGCTCTATCCTCAAGCAACGGATGTGGAATGGGAGCAAATGGCCGGTTGCTACGTGGCAGAATTTATTGCAGATGGTCAGGAAATTGATGTCTGGTTCAATAAACAAGCGGAGTGGGTTATGACTGAAACGGATGTAGAGTCACTGGAAAAAGTGCCGGCTCCCGTGGCAGAAGCATTCATGAGCAGTACAATGACCGGCATGAGATTAAGGGATATAAGAATCATCACCTTTCCCAAACATCCCACAGTGATAATAATTGAGGTGGAACAATACAATTCCGATGAAGAATTCCAACTGTTCTATGCTCCGGATGGAAAACTATTACAAAGCCTCGATGTAACAGAACTTGGAGGAGAGATTTATCCCGGACTCTTTTTCAATGATTAATACTGACGATTGGTGATTTGTTGATGGTATCCATTCATCAACAAATCACCAATCATTCATCACTAATCATTAATATACCTCTACCCTATCAGCAATACGCTTCGCTTTGTCGCGCAGCGTGTCAAGATCACTGTCAAGAGGTGCATAACACAGCACTACACCCATACGGCGGTTTACGCGGGTAGTAGGCTTACCAAAAATACGCAGATAAGTATCCTCTTCTTTCGTAACCTCTTCCATGCCACGATAATTGGGACGTTCCTGACTGGCTATCGGAGAAAGGATGACAGCACTGGCTCCTATACGCTCCTGCTTGATGCCAGGGATAGGCAGACCAAGCACCGCACGACAGTGCAATTCAAACTCATTCAGATTCTGGGTTCCGGCCAGGGTTACCATACCCGTATCGTGCGGACGTGGAGAGAGTTCGGAGAAATAGACACCGTTCTCATGGCTGAGAAAGAATTCCACTCCCCACAATCCGGCACCGGTCAAGGCACGGGTCACTTTCTCTGCCATATCCTGCGCCTCCCTTAGATGGGCAGGGTCAATATGGGCAGGCTGGAAGCTTTCACGATAGTCCCCACCCTTCTGTACATGGCCGATAGGCGGGCAGAACAAGGTCGGACCATTCTTCTGTGTTACGGTGAGCAGTGTTATCTCACTGTCGAACTTGATGAACTCTTCAATGATAAGTTCTTTGATGTCTCCACGGCTACCATTACAGCCATACTCCCAGGCATGCTCCAGTTCGTCGGCACTCTTTACGAGAGACTGGCCTTTACCGGAAGAGGACATCAGCGGTTTCACCACACACGGGAAACCTATCTTTTCAGCAGCAGCTTTCAGTTCATCCAAAGATTTGGCATAAAAATATTTAGCAGTCTTCAATCCCAGCTCTTTAGCTGCAAGGTCACGTATGGCTTTACGGTTCATGGTAAAGTTCACGGCGCGTGCACTGGGCACTACCTGAATGCCTTCTTTCTCGAAATCATACAGACGTTCCGTACGGATAGCCTCAATTTCCGGAACAATAATATCCGGCTGGTGTTTGCGTACTACACGTTCCAAAGCATCTCCATCGAGCATGCTGAATACCTCACATTCATCTGCCACTTGCATGGCAGGCGCTCCGGCATACGAGTCGCAAGCAATGATATACTGGCCCTTACGTTGGGCGGAAATAACAAACTCCTTGCCCAACTCACCGGAACCTAACAATAAAATCTTTTTCATCAATTCTTTTATTTACAATTTTATATATTTACGATTTGACGACGTACGATGTACGATTAGAGTTACTTTAGACAATAAACCGCCACAAGCCAAAGCAATCCCAATCGTACATCGTAAATCGTCTAATAGTAAATCCTCTTATTGGTGTTGTTCTCTCAACAAGTCATTCACCGTCTTTACCGGATTGAATGTAGTCAGAGGCACTTCTACAAATACTGTGTTCCAATCACTCATGGCTCCGTTCCACAAACCGGGAAGTTCAAGCGCTTTCAGGTCCTTGCCGTTCTTGGACTTATAGGAGATGAACCCCGTCGCTTTATCCACATACTTCACAAGATTGAACTTATGTCCTTTATAGTCACGTACGGCGCAAACCAAATCCACCGGATTGAAATGGGTACCTTTTTCAAACATTTCCTTCTTTTCCGGGTTGTCCATATCAATCTGCGAACTTTCCAGAATCTGCAGAGAGATAGTACCGTCACTGTTGTATGCCAAGAACGGACCTCCGCCCGGTTCGCCTACGTTCTTCACCATACCGCAAACACGCATCGGACGGTTCAGCTTCTCTTTCAGATATATAACCAACTCGGCATCTTCCAGATTCTTTGTCTCCGGATTCTTGCAATAGAGTTGTTTCTGCAGGAATTGCAGAACTTCAAGAATTTGCTCGTGTGTATACTTCCCGCTGTCAAGCAACTGCAGATAAGCAAACGCTCTCTGCTGTAACGCTACCAGCACACCGGCAATCAGTTTCTTATATAATACGGTGTCACCTTTCAGCTTGTCGGGTACCACATTGTCTATATTCTTTATGAAGATAATATCCGCATCAAGGTCATTCAAGTTTTCAATCAAGGCGCCATGACCGCCGGGACGGAACAACAATTTGCCATTGTCGCGGAAGGGTTTGTTTTCCATATCGGCGGCAATGGTATCGGTGCTCGGCTTCTGTTCCGAAAAAGAGATGTTATAATCCACCCCATACTTCTTTGCATAAGCGGCAGCCTTTTCGTCTACCAAAGCCTTGAACAAGGCACGATGTTCGGGCGAAACCGTGAAATGCACATTCACCTTACCGTTCTTATTGGCAGCATACAATGCTCCTTCTACCAAGTGCTCTTCCAGCGGCGTGCGGCTACCGTCTTCATACTTATGGAACTTAAGCAATCCTTTGGGCAGAGCACCATAGTTCAGTCCGGCCCCTTCGAGTAAGGCAGCAACAACCGCCTTGTAGTTTCCAGCGGCAACCAAAGTCGGTATATCCTTTCCGGCAGTCCTCTGGCAAGCGGTATTCAAGTCATCATAGAAGGCAAACTTCTCTATTTTCTCAAAGAAAGTCTTTTCAAAGTTTGTCTGGGGAGTGTCATAGTCTGCCCCGAGAAATTCAAACAAGTTCTTGAACATACGGCTGGCAGCACCCGAAGCAGGCACAAACTTCACCACCACTTTATCGGTTTGTGTATATGCCTCCCAGGCATCCAGGTATTTCTTCTGTTCATCCGTATCCGGAGCCAGTATACCCTTTTCTACAGAAGCGGCGGCAGACAGCTTCAAGTATGGAAAACCTTTTTCGAAACAAGCCAACTGTTCAGCTATTTGTTCTTCGGAGATGCCTTTATTTTCGAGCAACTCTTTGTCTTGCGGTGTTATCATAATATCTTGTTTTATTAATTCATGCCCAAAAATACAAAAAAAGCAGAACTGCCGTCAAGAAAATGAAGAAAAAACTTACCTTTGAAGCATAAAATACGGACGATTATGGAAACTGATGAATTTTTCACTATCAAAGAGAAAGATTTACTCTTCTCGCTCTACCGCAAACTGTTGCAACTTTCCGGAGAAACCCTCCAGAAGGGAGACTGCAAAAAGCTGAAAACACATCTTGTCAATACTATACAGAACAACCGTATCCAGCGTGATATATTCGGTTTGAATCCCGTCATCAAAGATATGCAGACAGCTGTCATCGTGGCGGAAGAAATCGGAATGAAGCGTGCTTCTATCCTGGGACTCATGCTGCACGACTCCGTGCGCTGCGGTACTTGCACCGCCCAAGAAGTAGAGCAAATTTATGGCGAAGACGTGGCAGGCATCATCCGGGGATTGATACGTGTAAACGAACTTTATTCCAAAAGTCCTACCATCGAGTCCGAGAATTTCCGCAACTTGTTGCTGACTTTCGCTGAGGACATGCGTGTCATTCTCATTATGATTGCCGACCGCGTAAACATCATGCGGCAGATAAAAGATTGCAAGAACGATGAAGCCCGTCGGCAGGTAGCCAACGAAGCGGCTTATCTCTATGCGCCCCTTGCCCATAAGCTGGGTCTGTACAAATTGAAGTCGGAACTGGAAGACCTCTCATTGAAATATACAGAAAAGGAAGTTTACTACCATATCAAGGAAAAACTGAATGAGACCAAGGCATCGCGTGACAAGTACATTGCCGCCTTCATTGCACCGGTACAGAAGAAGCTCGAAGAAGCCGGACTGAAGTTCCATATCAAAGGACGCACCAAGTCCATCCACTCCATCTACCAGAAAATGAAGAAGCAGAAATGCCCCTTCGAAGGCGTGTATGACCTGTTCGCCATCCGCGTCATCCTGGACTCTTGCCTGGAAAAGGAGAAACTGGAATGTTGGCAGGCCTACTCCATCGTAACAGATATGTACCAGCCTAACCCGAAAAGGCTACGCGACTGGCTGTCCGTACCTAAAAGCAACGGATATGAATCACTGCACATCACCGTGATGGGCCCCGAAGGCAAATGGGTGGAAGTACAAATACGTACCGAACGCATGGATGATATTGCCGAACGAGGCCTGGCCGCCCATTGGCGATACAAAGGAGTGAAAGGTGAATCTGGTCTTGACGAATGGCTGACTTCCGTACGCGAAGCCTTAGAGAGCTCGGACAGCAACGGACTGGAAACGATGGACCAGTTCAAACTGGATTTGTACGAAGACGAGGTATTTGTATTTACCCCCAAAGGTGATTTGTTCAAACTTGCCAAAGGCTCCACCGTGCTCGATTTTGCGTTCCACATCCATAGCAAACTGGGCTGCAAATGTATCGGTGCAAAAGTGAACGGCAAGAATGTACAGCTGAAGCAAATGCTGCATAGCGGTGACCAGGTGGAGATAATGACATCGAATACGCAGACGCCCAAGCAGGACTGGCTGAACATCGTAACCACCTCCAAGGCACGCACCAAAATACGCCAGGCATTGAAGGAAATGGCTGCACGCCAGCACGCCTTCGCTAAGGAAACCCTGGAACGCAAGTTCAAGAACCGGAAGATAGAGTATGATGAAGGAACCATGATGCGCCTCATCAAGCGCCTCGGTTTCAAGATAGTGACCGACTTCTATCAAGCCATAGCCGATGAAGAACTGGATGTCAACGAGATTATAGACAAATACCAGGAACAGCAAAGACGGGAAAATGATACGCGCGACGATATTGTCTACCGCAGTGCTGAAGGCTATAACCTTCAACAAGGCATACCGGAAGAGATAGGTACCAAAGAAGATGTACTGGTCATTGATCAAAATCTGAAAGGATTGGATTTCAAGTTGGCACGCTGCTGCAATCCCATCTATGGAGATGATGTATTCGGCTTTGTCAGTGTGACGGGAGGTATCAAGATACACCGTTGCGATTGTCCCAATGCCAGTGATTTGCACTCACGTTTCGGCTACCGTATCGTGAAGGCACGCTGGGCCGGAAAGTCACAAGGTACACAGTACCCCATCACCCTGCGCGTAGTGGGACACGATGACATCGGCATCGTGACCAACATCACTTCCATCATTTCCAAAGAAACGGGTATTACTTTGAGAAGCATCGGCATTGACTCGCATGACGGGCTGTTCTCCGGAACACTGACCATCATGGTGAGCGATACGGGACATCTGGAAGCACTTGTCAAGAAACTGAGAACAGTAAAGGGAGTGAAACAGGTTTCAAGGAATTAAGCAACAACTATAATCCATGAAGTACGACTTTAAAAAGCAGTTGCGCAGTTTCGGATATGCTTGGAAAGGTATCCGGTGTTGCATAGGAAAAGAACAGAACCTGAGCTTCCATCTGATAGCTACGGCTGTGGTAGTCATTGCAGGATTCGTTTTAGGCATTACCCGCATGGAGTGGATGATAATCATTCTCTGCATCGGAGTGGTGATAGCAGCCGAACTGTTCAATACCGCCATTGAGAAGCTGGTCGACCTGGTGTCTCCCCAACAGCATCCCGTGGCAGGGCAAGTAAAAGACATAGCCGCCGGAGCAGTACTGGTATGTGCTGCAACGGCGGCCATTATAGGATTGATTGTATTTATCCCTTACCTCACCCGCTTCTTCTTATAATAAGGATAGGTCAGCAGTACAAAGAAAAATACGGCAAGCATAGCAGCAACAGACGCCACATGGTATATCTGCGCTTTGTCCATCAGGTGGCAAGCCACAGTCATGCCCACCAGCAGCCCTGCCTCCATAGACAAATGACAAGTGGTGTTTGCCGTTCCACGCTGGCAATGGTGCGACAGCTTGACGAACATCTTCATGAACGGGACTGTAATGAACACCAATACAGCCAATGCCGCCAATGACCAGTAATCGCCCACAAACATCAGTGGCAGCAACGCTCCCGGTACAAAAGCAATCAGTAGCATATTGATGGCAGGTACCCATGCACGCGGCAATAAGAAGCGGTCCATATTGCACAACGACACGCCTATCGGAGCACGGAAAGCCACATATACCCTCGATGCGAAAAATATGCTAGCCAGTCCGGCCGCTACGGACAGATAGGTCACCATACGGAAACCATACATCTTATACATTCCAATGCCCAACACAACACCCACCAGCATGCCCAAGCGTGCAGCCCATGCATATACCATGTTTCCTGCGCTGCGGCGCGCGGAAGTCGTTATGTCGATGGCCACCGTAATGCCCGCTGTGGTTGCCAGCCCGAAACATGCTCCCTGCACAGCGGCAAGCAGCAGAAATTTCGTATAACCATCCACAAAGGCATATCCCAGAACAGCCGCCAGCATAATGAGTGCGGAGTAAAGGAGCACGTGTTTCCTTTTATATTCATCGACCAGATAGGCATGGAAAGGACCGACAGCAAACATGGCCACCACAAAGACCAGAAACATGCTGCCCGCCTGCCCGACGGAAACACCCAACTGCTCTCCCATCACAAAAGGAAGCAAAGGGAAAAGCATATAGACGGATATGAACAGCAACAGATTTGCCGTACACATCCGCCAAAAATTGAGTGTCATGAGTTTGTTAGTACTGTTCTTTCTCATTCGGGAAATCTAAGTTCTTCACATCGGATACATAACGGCTGATGGCATCCGTCATCACTGTATGCAGGTCGGCATAGCGACGCAGGAAACGGGGACGAAAACCGTTATTCATACCCAGCATATCCTGAACCACCAACACCTGGCCGTCCACATCGCCACCGGCACCGATGCCTATAACGGGTATAGTCAGCTCGCTTGCCACGCGGGCAGCCAATGCGGCAGGAATCTTCTCCAATACCAGTCCGAAGCATCCGGCTTCTTCCAGCAAATGCGCATCGCGTACCAGTTTCTCGGCTTCGGCATCATCCTTGGCACGGACCGTATATGTTCCATACTTGTTGATGGATTGGGGCATCAGTCCGAGATGTCCCATGATGGGAATACCGGCGCTGAGGATACGCTTCACCGTACCGATGATTTCCTCGCCTCCCTCCAGTTTGAGGGCGTCGGCATGGCTTTCTTTCATAATACGGATAGCGGAAGCCAATCCCTCCAGTTCGTTGCCCTGATAAGAGCCGAAAGGCATGTCGACAATGACCATGGCACGCTTCACACCGCGAACCACGGATTTGCCATGATAAATCATCTGGTCGAGCGTGATGGGAAGCGTGGTGACATTGCCTGCCATTACATTGGAAGCGGAATCTCCCACCAGAATCACGTCTACCCCGGCACCGTCCACAATCTGCGCCATAGTATAGTCATATGATGTCAACATTGATATCTTTTCGCCTCTCTGCTTCATTTCGATAAGGCGATGTGTAGTCACTTTACGAGTGTCGTCTGAAATATAACCCATGATAGTATTTACAATTTGGCAATTTACAATTACTCAATTTAATTTTCGGCGCAAAGGTAATCCTTTTTCTGATTACTTGTACAATTGAGTTAATTTATCGTAAGTGAATCCCTGAAAGTCATCCAATACATAATGACACAACGGAGCTATGTCTTCACGGGAATTGGTGGTTGCCAACCCTATAACGGTAGCTTCTGAAGCCATGCCGGCTTTCAGCCCGTTGAAAGAATCCTCGAATACATATGTGGTGTCGGGAGTTGTGCCGAAAACCTCCATACCCAACAGAAAACAATCCGGTGCAGGCTTGGAAGCCGTAAACATCTCGGCCGTAAGGATACGGTCGAAAAGAGTCTTTATTTCGGGATGAACCCGATAGACAGCTGCCATCTTCGCTTCGTTGGAGCTGGTCACTACGGCAGTCTTCACCCCATTCCGGTGTAGGTCGGCAATGAAGTCAAGCACTCCGGGAATAAAGTCGAATGACATTTCCTGTTCAAAGCGGTTCAGCCGTTCGGTAATTTCGGCCTGTTCCTTCGCCATGCCCGGAAAAAAGGTATCATAAATATAGACCAGCGTCTGGCCCTTCACCCTGCCTTCAATATCATCCATACCCAAATACTGCTTTCCCATTTCATGCCAGAAGTGACTGTACTGTGTTTCCGTGTCTACCACCACGCCGTCAAAATCAAAAAGTACGGCGGTTGCTTTTGTTGTGTCCATAAACTTTCTTTTACCTAAATCTGTTAATACCAAAACATTATAGCGTACAAAGGTGGGAATAATCTGCGAATCAAACAAATATTTTATACCTTTGTGCTCCTTAATTGACTCATATCAAATGAACAACGCGCATATATTAGGAACCGAACGTATTGGCAAACTGCTTGTGCAGTACTCCATTCCGGCCATTATAGGCATGACGATTACTTCGTTGTACAACATCATCGACAGCATTTTCATCGGTCATGGCGTAGGTCCTATGGGCATTGCCGGACTCGCCATTACTTTCCCTCTGATGAATCTGGTCGTGGCTTTCTGTACGATGGTATCGGCAGGTGGCTCCACCATTTCGTCCATCCGGTTGGGACAGAAAGACCTGGACGGAGCAACGGAAGTATTGGGAAACACACTGATGTTCTGCCTGGTCAACGCATTCCTATTCGGCAGTATTTCATTCATCTTTCTGGATGACATTCTCCGGTTCTTCGGCGCAAGCAACGAAACACTTCCCTATGCGCGAGACTTTATGCAAGTGATACTGCTGGGTACCCCCATTACCTATACCATGATAGGACTGAACAACATCATGCGTGCCACGGGATACCCCAAGAAAGCGATGCTCACCTCTATGGTGACGGTGGTCTGCAATATCATCCTCGCTCCCATCTTTATTTTCCAGTTCGACTGGGGAATCCGGGGAGCAGCCACGGCAACAGTCATATCGCAGTTCATCGGCATGGTGTGGGTTGTAAGCCATTTTTTGCAAAAGACGAGTACAGTACACTTGCAACGGGGATTCTGGAAAATGAAAAAGCGCATCATCGGCAGCATCCTTTCCATTGGTATGTCACCGTTCCTGATGAACGTGACGGCATGTGTCATCGTAATTATCGTGAACAACAGCCTGCAACAGTATGGTGGCGACATGGCTATCGGAGCTTACGGCATCATCAACCGGCTGCTGGTGCTCTACGTAATGATTGTATTGGGGCTGACGATGGGAATGCAGCCGATTGTAGGTTATAACTTCGGCGCACAAAAAAACGACCGCGTGAAAGCGACGCTACGGTTGACCATCCTTGCCGGAGTATGTATCACCAGCACGGGATTCCTCATCTGCGAACTGTTCCCTCATACCATATCCGCCATCTTCACCAGTGATGAAGAACTGATAGATATTGCTTCCAGAGGTGTACGCATTGCCGTAGCCATATTCCCGCTGGTAGGCGCACAGATTGTCATTGGTAATTTCTTCCAAAGCATCGGGAAGGCGAAAATCAGTATCTTCCTGTCACTGACACGCCAATTGCTGTATCTGCTGCCGGGACTACTGATATTCCCGCATTTCTTTGGTCTGGACGGCATCTGGATATGTATGCCGGTATCGGATTTCTTTGCTTTTGTAACGGCAGCCATTGCATTATGGATTTATTGGGCGCGCCAAAAGCGACCTCAAGGATGAAAGATTAGTAATAAACCTGCCATTCCTTTCAAAAGCTGCCACCTTTTGAGGGAATTTCTGAATACGCTTAAAGTCCCTTTTGAATTGGCTCGTTGGATGCAGTTTCTTTTTCACTTCATCAATTCCTCCATCAAGCTTTCTACACTATCAAACGTTTCTTTATTCTTTGTCTCACGTGCCTCTTTAATAGCCGCAACCGTTTCCTCATTGGGTTCTGAATACATTGCGTCCATCAGAGTGCTCTCAACGAAATTATTCAGGCTTCTGTTCGCTTTCTTGGCATGTTCCTGCAAGACCTGCAGCAAATCTTCACGCAGTCGGAACGAGGTTTGTTTTCTTACTACTGCTTCCATATTATTACTGTATTACAGTACATTGCAAAAGTAGCACAACATAATCACAAAAGCAATATCACTCAGTCTTTATTTTAAACCTTTTCTATTTATTAAAATCAGCAGGGCAGCAGGCGATGTATTTTCTTTTATCCACTCCACACCACGGCAATATCTGTTCCCTTGTATCTGTGAGTACATGCTCATTAATTACTTGTCAAGAGCAGATTTACGAAAGATTAACGGTAAATCCCGGTAAACACATCATCCATACGCTCCAAACGCATGATGCGTTTACCCTGAACACACCATCCGTAACGCTGCACTCTATCATCCAAAACCTCAGGGTTACTTGGCCGAATGCCACATGTCAGCACTGCCAACCCCGGGCATTTCAGTTGCTAAGGTGTGGCATTTCGGGCGGTAGGGTATGGCATTCGGGAAGCTGAAGTGTGGCATTTCAAACGGAGTACCGGCAGGGGGAAAAAGAAAAGGAGAAGCCATGCCTCTCCTTTTACGCTAATTTAAAAATGAAGTATCTATAAAATCACTTTACAAAGATACAACATTCAGAAGCCGATGTCAAGTGTTTCGGAAGATATTTTATTCACTCTTTATGCTCTTTACCGGATTCTCGTTGGCAATGCGCCAAGTACGCCACACGATACATACAGCTATAATTATCAATAGCAGTATAATGACCACTCCAAATGCTCCGAAACCAACATCTACCTGCTCTGCAAAGCTATCCAGCCAACGCCGACCGAAAATATAGGCGCAGATACCTCCCAAGCAAACTCCCGGAATGGCAATCCAGGTGATTTCCTTTGTCAGCAGATGAATGATGCTCCCCGCTTCGGCACCATTTACTTTACGAATGGCAATCTCCTTACTGCGACGGCGTACCTCATCATTGACATACCCCAACAGTCCCATCAAAGTAATGAAGAAGATGGAACAACTTGCCAGCAACACCACATTGCGGAAACGACGTACGTCTACATATTGCTCTTCCAACTCCTTTTCCAAAGAAGTGAATACGACATCATCCGTAGGAAACATTTCCTGCATAGAGCGATTAAGCGCTGTGAGGTTTTCACCAAACGGCTCTTTCAAACGCAAATAATGCATACTTCCCCAATTCTCCTTCACAACCAAAACAATGGGCGATTGCTCTTCAAAAGCACTGTTGATTGGGTAATCTTCCATGACTCCCACTACTTTGAAATTAGTACCGGCCCAATTTACAACACGACCTACCGCACTGTCGGTCCATCCCGCCTGACTGATAAAGGTTTGATTGACAATCAACTCATCGTTGTCCGCCCACATAGTTTCACCGTTTTTTGCAGAAGAAAAATTGCTTCCCTCTATCAGTTTGATTTTCATCATAGGTAAAAAACTACGGGTTACCCAATCAAGCCGAGTATTCACTTTATGCCCATCCCCCGTATCGAATGTATCTCCACTATATCCTTCGGTGATGAGCTGGCTTGAACAAGTATAGTCTTCTACCATAGGCAGACTGCTAAAAAGAGTAACCTTGTTTTCATAATCACCTCCTACATCCGCCCAACAAGTCACCACCCGTGCAGGATCGTACTTCAAGGGACGATTTATTACCAAATGATACTGGCACAAAACCACCAACAAGAAACAAAAGATAAACGAAACCCCAACGAACTGAACAAACAGTAACGGACGTTTCCAGGAAGTGTTACGTTCGGTGTAACGGCGGAACACTTGCGTAACAGGTATGGACGAGAATACCCATGCCGGCAATATACCTGCCAATAACAGAACAGACAGAACCACCATCCCCGGTACCCACAAGTTTTGTACCGTAAACAGCGACAAAAGCTTGGCTGCCGCCATCTCCTCGACAAAGTCACGGAAAAGATACATCAGTCCTCCGGTCAGAACTACCGAGAGTAGTATCAACAAGACAGTCTCATTCAGGAACAGCCCGAATATGGTACTGTTTGCCGCACCGTTGCATTTATGCACCCCTACTTCCTTGGCACGACGCGCCAAAGAGGACAAAGAAATCAGCACATAGTTGAATGCAGCTATCAGTAGGATAGCTATCGCCAGGATAGTCATTACTACCACCATTGTAGAGACAGTAGAGTTCTGCGTATGTAAGTCCGTCAAAGGCCGGAAGTCAATAGTCCAACTATTATTGGCATCCTCTTTAAAACCAGGCAGATACTTCTTAATCATTTCCGGCACTCTTGCTTCTACCGATGGTATGTCTTTCTCAGGATTTTTGAAACGGATTAGAGATGCATAACTAATATCAAATCCCCATCCGGCACGTTTGTTATTCCAAAAGTATGCCATAGAAGCCACTACTTGGAAAGGCACATCCGTATTCTCAGGCAAATCCTCGAAAATACCACGAACTGTCACCGGGACTTTTCGGTCAAGATACAACTGTTTGCCAATGACTGTGGTCAGTTCAGCATCCTCACGTATTTTATCTGCCAACGAACGCGAAATAAATATATTCCCGTCTGTTTTCAAATCTTCAGCATTGCCAGCCAACAACTTAATCCCCATAGTGGAAAAGAGATGGCTGTCTGCATAAATGGTACGTTGCGACAAGCGCACACTGCCATGATAGAAGATTCTTTCCCAAGACTCCCGCCAGACAGTTGCATCTTCCACTTGTTCGGGAAAGTTTTCACGCATGGCTTCGGAAAAAGTACCATAAATATACGGAGCGCTTTTATCCGGCACACCGTTCAACAGATTGGTCATATAAGCCAGATAAAGTTGTTCCGGCTTATCAAAAAAACGATTATAGCTTAACTGGAAGGCTACGCAGGCAAACAGCAGAATACCGATAAACAGCCCCAGTGTCAACGAAATAGTTTTGGTCAGGTTATTGCTACGCCCACGCAACAACATTAAGATGCTATAGTAAAGTTGTTTCATAAATCAATTATGGTTAACTAAATAAACACTCATTCACTCTTGATACTCTTTACCGGATTCTCATTCGCTATGCGCCATGCCTTGATTACCACTACCAGTACAATCAGTGCCAACAGGCAAATACCCAGCAAAACAAACCACAAAGGTGAAAGTAATTCACTGTCCGGAAACTGTTCCATCCAGATGCCGGAAATATACCAGGAGGAAATAATGCCCAATACCACTGCACCGACCGCTACCTTCAATATGTCTGCCGACAACAGATGAAGAATGTCAGCCGCCACCGCCCCGTTTACCTTGCGAATGGCAATCTCTTTAGAACGACGGCCGGTTTCATTGTTTACATAGCCAAGCAAACCCATCAGTACAATAAAGAGCACACATACGGAAGTTACAAATACCGTATTCTGGAAGCGATAGACACTCCTTCCACGTATCTCACGTATCTCTTTGAAAGAAGCAAACTGGTTCTTGTCCGTAGGCCGCAACTCCGAATAGAAAGCTTTCAGTTTTTTCAGGTTTTCCTCATAAGGCTCCTTGAGACGCACATTCACATCGTTCATCCAAAGCACATCACCATGACAGATAAAGGCCGTACTTTTCATTTTGCTTGCAAAGCCCATATTGCGTACATCCTTCACCACACCTACAATAATGCCGGGATTCTCGCCCTCATCCAATCCGGGACAACGCTGCCCCACAACCGGTTGCGCTATCTTCAGCTCTTTCACGGTAGTTTCGCCAACCAATATATCGCCTTCTTTTTCCGGCCAATCTCCTTCTATCAGTTGCATGCCCATCAGTTGCGGATATTCCTTTTCCATCCTCATATAATGAGTTCCAAGACCGGTAGTATTGTAGTGCGAAAGAATACGATTGGAAGCGCATGACACTCCCTCCACATAAGGTTGGTGACGCAAGGCTTCACACACGTTCTGTCGCTCGTTCAGGTTTTTCACTGATAGCCTGAGGTTGGCCAATCCTTCACTGCGAAATCCTAAGTCGGTATTTATAATAGTGTGATACTGCCCTACCACCGTAAGCAACATGCCGAGAATAAACGCTACACCCACAAACTGAACGAACAGCAGTCCACACTTCCATCCGCGCTTTCCGTCCGTATAGTGACGGAACACCTGCGTAACCGGAATATGGGCAAAAATCCTTCCCGGCAATATACCCGCTACCAGAAAAAGCAACAAGACAGTAAGCGCTGCTACCCAAAGGTTATCCGGACAGAAGATTTCCGACAATTTCACCTGCATCATCTCCTCTATGTTCCTGCCAAACAGATACAACAGCAAAGCAGATACCACTATAGCCCCCAATACGACAATTCCGGTTTCCCATAAAAACATTCCCATTACTTGTCCATTACCGGCACCGCAACATTTATTCACTCCCACCACTTTGGCTCTATTGCCAAGAGAAGCGATAGCTGCCAACACATAATTCATGATAGAAATAAAGAATACGGAAAATCCTAAGACAGCCAGAATGATGAGCCTGCGGCGATTATCAGAGTTACTGAGGTGCACTTTACTCAAGGGAGTCAGCACATACTCCGGACAAAAATCCCGGTTCCGGTCATAGTCGTTGAAAAGCCTGATTGTCCGTTCAAGGCTTCCATTCATCGCTTCAATATCCTCGACATGCCTCATGCGGAAAAAGATATGGTATATATCATTGTTATTCCACGTTCCCTTACTCCACTCTACAGTAGGCAGTGAGACTACAATATTATGATAATACTCCGTATTAGGTTGTAAATCCCGGTACACTCCGCGCACAGTCATTTCCTGACTTTCATTAGCTGTCAATATCTTCCCTATAGGATTCTCGTCCGGAAAAAGTTTCCGGGCCATGCTTTCCGAAAGGAATATAACATTGCGTGTGGCAAGATCGTGTACATCGCCCTGCAGCACCTCTATCCCCACGGTGCTGAAGAACAGTGTATCTGCCCCTATCATGTCCGTACCCTCAACCTCATATCCATTCAGCGAAAAAGAATACTGCATCATCTTCATCGCCACACAGCCACTCTCCACCCATTGCGGCAATGCTCCACTTAAATCAGAGGCAGCCGGTCTATGCGCCGTATCATCCAAATCCTTGTCCGGTATGCCGCCTTTCACCCAACGGATTTGTAATATCGCCACCCTATCCGCATCTTTGTAGAAGTTCTCGTAACTCAACTCGAAAGCAATTTGCGAAAAAAGCAACACACCTATCAACAATCCCAAAGACAATGATAGCAATTTCACTATATTGCTGCCACGACCACGGAGTAATATCCGAAAACTATAATAAATCTGCCTCATAATTATTCTATTAAAAGAGTAGGGAAAGTCTGTTTCTTACATAATCAAATCCTAAAGCCTATGAAAGAAAAAAGACTTCCCGGTACTCACAGTCATTTAAAAAGTTCTTATTCGCTCTTGATGCTCTTCACCGGATTCTCATTCGCTATGCGCCATGCCTTGATTACCACTACCAGTACAATCAGTGCCAACAGGCAAATACCCAGCAAAACAAACCACAAAGGTGAAAGTAATTCACTGTCCGGAAACTGTTCCATCCAGATGCCGGAAATATACCAAGCGAATCCTATTCCGATAATCACTGCACCGACAGCCACTTTCAGAATGCCTGCCGACAACAAGCGGAGAATATCCGATGACTCTGCTCCATTCACCTTGCGGACGGCAATCTCTTTGGAACGCCGTTGTGTTTCATCACTGACATAACCTATCAAGCCTAATAAAACGATAAATAAGATACAAGTACTTGTAGCACACACTATATTACGAAAACGAAGTACATTCCCGTTCTTCAACTTACGTATCTGCCCATATGTCTCGAACTCCAGCGAACAGGCAGGAAATGCTTCCTTGACCAATGCATTCAGCCGTTTCACATTTTCTTCCGCAGGTTCCTTTAAACGGACATTGAAAACACGCACACCCTTTTCATTATAGATGAAGGCCGTATTCGTCAACTCCTCGAAAAAACCCATATTCCGAACATCATCCACTACTCCCACCACCGTAACGGGAGCAGTCATTTTCAACCAAGACAAATCTATGGAAAGCTTCTTACCGACTGCCTCACTGCCCCATCTCATTGTCTCTACCGTCTTTTTGCTGACAACTGTCTCACCTTCGCGCTGTGGCCATGAACCTTCCAACAGTTCCAAACCTATCACCTCCGGAAAATACTTTCCTATAAACTGATAATGCAATAAACCAATGGAATTCCCCTGCACATCACGCAACATGGCAGTATTGTATCCTTCCAGCATGCTGAATGTTGTAGCTGCGACAGATTCCACATAAGGCTCCCTACGGATGGCATCAGCTACACTGCCCCCCTGACTCATATCTCCCGACAAGTCGGCCATAGCAAGTCCGGATGTACGGAACCCCACACTACGCCTCATCAAATCGTGATACTGCCAAACGGTAGTGAGCAGCATACTGAGAATGAAAGCAATGCCTACAAACTGCACAAAAAGCAGACCACGCTTCCACGAGCGCTTGCTTTCCGTATAACGGCGAAAAACCTGCGTCACAGGAATGCGGGCGTACATACAACCCGGAAGTACGCCTGCCACTACAAAAAGCATCAATACCGTAAGTGCCGGAACATACATATTCTGCACCGTAAACACATCCGCCAACCGAGAACCGGTCATATCCTGAATAATGTCACAGAACAGTTGCATCAGCAACAAGCAACAGCCTACGGAAACCAATACCATCAGTCCCGTTTCCCATAAGAACATGCCTAATATATGTCCGCTGCTCGCACCACTGCATTTATGTATCCCCACAGACTTGGCACGCCGATTCATGGAAGCGATGGCAGCCAACACATAGTTCATTATAGAGACAAAAAAAATGGAAAAGCCCAGTACACCCAGTATTACTAACCGCCGTATATTGTCCGGATAACTGAGATAAATATCCGGCAAAGCAATCACACTGAATTCCAGATATTCCGTCTCTCCGAGACGGGTATCCATAAACTGTTCTACCGCTTTCTGTATTCCTTGATTCATGACATCCACATCCCTGGCATGCTTCAAGCGGAAGAGCGTGTAGTATATATTGTTCTGCTTCCACGTTCCCCTGCCATAACGCCATTCAAAAGCTTCCAACGAGAGCAATACATTATGCCGGAAAACAGTATTGCCCGGTACCTCCTGATAAATGCCACGTACAGTAACGTTAAACTCTTTCTCTACCGAAATTTCTTTTCCTATCGGATTTTCATCACCAAACAACTCACGGGCTTTGTCCTGTGAAAGAAAAGCATTGTTGCCGTTCGCCAAATCATGCGCGTCTCCTTTCAACACCTGCAAGCCAATCGTCTGCAGATAAAGTGTATCCACAAACAAGACCTGTACATCCTCCAGACGTTTATTGTTTACATATAGTGTAGGCTGCCAATAATCTGCAGAACGACTGGCACACTCCACCAGTTCTGGATATGTTTCCCATAGGTCAGTGGCAGCCGGACGAAAGGTACCATTGTTATACTCCTCCGACGGGATGCCATCTTCCACACTCTGCAAGCGCAACAAAGCCACCCGTTCCGGGTCTTTGTAAAAATTCTCATAGTTCAGTTCATAAACTATCTGCGAAAAGAGCAGGATGCCTACCAGCAAACCCAAAGTCAGAGAAGTCAGCTTGACAATATTGCTTCCACGACCACGCAACAATATTTGTATTGTGTAATAGATTTGTCTCATAACAACAGTTCCATTTCATCAAAGTCCCTGGGCTGCAATGCTTGCCACCACGCTACCGTCAAACAGATGTACCGTGCGGTGTGCAAAGCTGGCGTCATGCTGAGAGTGGGTTACCATAATAATCGTAGTACCCTCTTTATTCAGTTCCGTCAACAAGTTCATCACTTCGGCACCGTTCTTGGAATCCAAGTTACCGGTAGGCTCATCGGCAAGTATCAGCTTGGGATTGGTTACGACCGCACGGGCAATGGCCACACGCTGCTGCTGACCGCCGGAAAGCTGTTGCGGGAAGTGTTTGGCACGGTGGCTGATGTTCATCCGCTTCAGAATATCCTCTACCATGCGTTTGCGCTCACTTGCCTTCACGCCGAGGTACGTAAGGGGAAGTTCCACATTCTCGTAGACGTTCAGTTCGTCTATCAGGTTGAAGCTCTGGAACACGAATCCCAGCTTGCCCTTGCGCACACGGGTACGTTCCTTTTCCTTCAAGTCCGCTACTTCCTGACCGAGCAGCTTGTAACTGCCCTCCGTAGGATTGTCCAGCAGCCCGAGGATGTTCAGCAAGGTGGACTTGCCGCAACCTGACGGTCCCATAATGGCTACAAACTCCCCCTCCTTTACATCGAGGCTGACGTGGTTCAATGCTACTGTCTCTACTTCCGAAGTACGGAATACTTTGCTGATGTTGTTAATTTCAATCATGATATTCTATGTATTAATATTATTATCATTCGCTCTTAATGCTGTTTACCGGGTTCTCGTTCGCTATCCGCCAGGACTTCCAAAGTACGCAGGCTACGATAATCACCAAATTGGCCATCACTACCAGTACGTATACTGCCCAACTGACGGGAATACGCTCCGCGAACTGTTCCATCCACATTCCGTTGACATACCATGCCAATACCGTACCGATGACAACTGCCGGAGCTGCCACAACGAGTATATCCCTTGACAGCATTTCCAAGATACTGGAAGCCTCTGCGCCGTTCACTTTGCGGATGGCAATCTCCTTGCTGCGGCGGCGCACCTCGTCGGTGGTATAACCAATCAGTCCCATCAGCATGATGAAGAACATGGTCACTGCCGCCATCAAAGTGGCATTACGGAATACACGGACAGAATTATAACTATTCTCTATTCTTTTCTCATAGCCGGTAAAGTCAATAGTCTGGTCATGGAAAGCCTCGGCTACATCGTGGTTCAGCTTCTGCAGATTTTCGGTAAAGGGTTCTTTCAAACGGACATGTACCGTTCCATAAAAATTCTTGTTTCCCCGGGCTATGAAAGGCATCTTCTCGGTTCTGAAACTCTCTATCTGGAAATCCTTCAACTGCCCTACGACCTTGAATGTATTCCCTTCGGTATATACCGTACGGCCCACGACGTCGTCTCCCCAACGCATCATCTCGGCAAAGGTTTCGTTCACCACGACTTCCTCTTTATCGCGCGCCATACGTCCCGTCTTCATAGTCATGCCCATCAAAGCAGGAAAATCCTCGCGCATGAAATAAGAAGAACGGCAAGAGAAAAGTGCCTGCCCGCTCTCACTATGAATCATCGAACCGCTATATCCGCTAATGGGCGTGCTGTTGGCACTGGAGACCGCTTCCACGTAGGGCAATCCCTTGAAGAATTGATAAGCCGCGTCACGCGTCGCTTCATTATCCCAGTAGGCATTGCCTATGGCTATCTGCTTGGGATTATACCCCATATCCTTTTTCAGTACATACTGATATTGCGACATCACCACACACATCAATCCACTGATGAATGCCACGCCTGCAAACTGCACAAACAGCAACGGGCGCTTCCAGCCCTTCTTCCCCTCAGTATAGCGGCGGAACACCTGCGATACGGGAATACGCGCAAAGAGCCGGCCCGGCAACACGCCTCCCACTATAAACAGCAGAAGCACTACCGACAACGGTACCCAGATACGCTCCGGAGCCAACAAGGTGGAGAGCTTTACAACGACCGTGTCTTCCACAAAATCGCGGAAGTTGAGCATTATCAACGCCATCAGCAGCAATGCCGCCACAATGATGATACCCGTTTCCAGCAAAAACATGCTGAAAACCGTGCCACCGCTCGCACCGCTGCATTTATGTACGCCTACCGACTTGGCGCGGTAGCTCAAAGAGGAAATGGAAATCAGCACATAGTTCAACGCCGCAATGAAAAGAATGGCAAAACCAAGAATGCTCATGATGACACGCATCCGCTGCACATCATCATAATTGCGATATGTATCACGGATGGGCTGCACAAAAGCCGTGTAACCGTACTCTTTCTTATCTTCTGCCGGGCGATATTTGTCTATCATGGCATCAATACGCGCATTGACAACAGATTTGTCGGCACCGGGACGGAAACGGATAAACTCTACCCAACTGTCTCCCCCGCTCCACGAGTAGTTATTCCAGTTGCGGCTCCACAAGGTAGGCATCGAGATAACCGCTTCCGGATTGATTGTGGCGTTCTCAGGCAAATTGGCATAGATTCCCTTCACCGTCAGGTCAAACTGATGGTCATAATTAAGCGTTTTCCCTATAGGATTCTCCTCACCGAACACTTTCCTTGCAAAGCGTTCACTCAAGAAAATAATATCCTTCTGCACCAAGTCCTTTTCGGGATTCCCGTTCAGGACGTCGATACCCATGGTACGGAAGAACAGCGAATCGGCTGCAATCTTCCTGTCATCAAGACGCACGCTTCCATTGTAAAGGGGAGCAGATACCATAGACGTGCTCAAACTTACCGCCGACTCCACCTCTTTGGGGAAGTTCTCCAAAATAGCCCCTGCCACGGGACCGCAATTCCACTCCTGAGGCTCAAACCTCTCCCCTTTCACCGAGAATATCGACCATACCTGATACAAGTTATCATAATCCTTGAAGCAAGTGTCAAAACTCTGTTCATATGCCACGCGGGAGAAAAGCAGAATACTCATCGTCAATCCCAATCCCAAAGAAATGACCTTGATGATATTCGAACCGCGTCCCCGCAGTAAAGTCTGAATTACATAATAGATTTGTTTCATTCCGTTTATCGTTTATTAGATATATTTTCTTGCTTTTCATATTGCAGAAAGCGTGCCAAAGAATACACAAACCTGATTATCAGTACATATCGTATTTCAGAAGAAGACAAAGGTGTCTAATTTTTAGACACTCCCGTCTAAAAATTAGACAGAGGCCGAATCTCTGTTCAGCCTCATAGAACAAAAAAAAGGGAAATTAGAAAAGAATCCATAAGAATGAAAACTTTACCTTTGCCCACAGTTTTCTAAAGATAGAGTATAAACGTAAAATGAAGCACCTGCACATGAAATTCCCCAAACTCTTATATCCTTCATTCCTATGCCTGCTTATAGCCGGCTGCGACATGATAGATTATCACCCTTACGATGTACACATCAGCGGTGAAACCAATGTCAATGCCCACAACATTGCCCAAATAGAGCAGAACTGCCAGAACAAGACAACAATCCGGTTCGTAACAATGGGTGATTCCCAGCGCTGGTATGACGAGACCGACGACTTTGTAAGCCACCTCAACAAGCGGGACGACATAGATTTCGTCATTCATGGCGGAGACGTCAGTGACTTCGGTGTAACAGACGAGTTCCTTTGGCAACGGGACATTATGAACAAGCTCAAGATACCCTATGTGGTACTTCTCGGCAATCACGACTGCCTGGGCACGGGCGAAGAGACTTATCGTGCAATATTCGGAGACCCCAATTTCTCCTTCATTGCAGGACGGGTAAAGTTTGTCTGCCTGAATACCAACGCCATCGAATTCGACTACTCCCGCCCCATTCCCGACTTCGAGTTTCTTGCCGCACAGATACGCGACCATGAAGAGGAATTCGATAAAACCGTTGTGTCCATGCATATACGCCCGTTCTGCAACGAGTTCAACAATAATGTGGCACACGTATTCCAGCGTTACATCAAAGAATTTCCCGGACTGCAGTTCTGTACATCCGCACACGAACACCATCGCTTTGAGAAAGACCTCTTTGAAGACGGGATAATGTATTACATGAGCGACTGCATGAAGAACCGCAATTACTATATATTCACCATAACTCCCGACGGATATGAACGCGAAGTGGCATATTATTAATCACCTGGCATGTGCCGTCGTCTTCTTGTCGGTATGCTCTTTTTCTGCTTTTTCACAAGAGAGAGATACCATCTTCATCATAGAACACGATACTGTATGGATGGACCCGCAACCGGATGCCGTCATTGAAAGCCGAACCAGGGAGAACCGTTATGACCGCCGCGTACACCGCTACCGCAGGCATTGGGAGGCCTTGATTCCGACGCACACCAAAATTCAGTTTGCCGGCAATATGGGGTTGCTGTCATTCGGTACCGGATGGGATTACGGCAGAAGAAACCAATGGGAAACAGACGTATTCTTCGGAGTATTGCCCAAATATGACTCCAAACGTACCAAGCTGACATTCACTGTCAAGCAGAACTACCTTCCCTGGAGCCTGCAAATAAAACAGAGCCGTTTTTCTGTAGAACCGCTGGCTTGCGGCATGTATCTGAACACGGTATTCGGCGATGAGTTCTGGGTCAATGAGCCGGAACGCTACCCTAAAGGATATTATGGTTTCTCCTCCAAGGTACGCATCCATGTATTCTTAGGACAGCGCATCACTTACGACATCGACCCACAACGACGGTTCACGGCCAAAGAAATCACTTTCTTCTATGAAATAAGTACATGTGACCTATATGTAGTCAGCGCCTTCACCAACAAGTATCTGAAACCCAAGGATTATCTGAGCTTGTCATTTGGCATCAAACTGCAACTGCTATAATTTTTTTCAGTACCGCCATGAGCTCTTACTGAAGTTGCTACAAACTAATTTCTATCTTACTTAAATCTATTCGTCCCACAATCGTTATATTATCGTCCGACAGCTGTTGAATTATCGTCCGATAACTGTTGGACGATAATTCAACAGCTGTCGGACGATTAATTCTTAGTAAGCAAAAATATAGAATAAAGCATATAATACAGATAAATCATTAACTTTGCCTGCAGAAAACAGAAATAGTTTATGGCCAAAAAAAACGGAAACATCCTGATTGTCGATGATAACCGAGGCGTACTTACCGCCTTGCAGCTTTTGTTAAAGCCATATTTTGAAGGGATAATCACACTTCCCTCTCCCGTAACCCTGCCCAGCGTATTGCGAGAAAGGTCATGGCAAGTGGTTCTTCTTGACATGAACTTCACCTCGGGCATCAATACCGGCAACGAGGGACTATACTGGCTCCATGAAATAAAGAAGCAATGTCCCACCCTGCCCGTAGTGCTGTTTACCGCCTATGCCGACATTGACCTTGCCGTACGGGGAATCAAGGAAGGAGCCACAGACTTCGTCGTGAAACCCTGGAACAACCAGAAACTGGTGGAAACCTTACTGAATGCCGTATCAGCTTCTGAAACAAAATCTCCGGCCAACGGCCCAAATGCCGGACGTACGGCAGAAAGCAGCCACCTGTTTGCAGATACCCGCAACATGTATTGGGGAAACAGCCCCGCCATGCAGCAGCTCCGCCTTTTGGTGGAAAAAGTGGCCTCTACCGATGCCAATATCCTTATTACGGGCGAGAACGGTACCGGTAAAGAGATGCTGGCACGCGAAATTCACTCCCTTTCACCGCGCAACCGGCAGGAGATGGTAAGTGTGGATATGGGTGCAGTCACCGAAAGCCTTTTCGAGAGCGAACTGTTCGGCCACATGAAAGGCTCTTTCACCGATGCCCATGCCGACCGTGCCGGCAAGTTCGAAGCAGCCGGGCACAGCACCCTCTTTCTCGATGAAATAGGCAATCTCCCCTACCATCTGCAAGCCAAACTGCTGACCGCCATCCAACGCCGCAGCATTGTCCGTGTAGGCAGCAACACTCCCATTCCCGTAGACATACGGCTTATCTGCGCTACCAACCGCAACCTGCCCGAGATGGTGGCAAAAGGCGAATTCCGCGAGGACTTGCTGTACCGCATCAACACGATACATCTCGAGATACCTTCGTTGCGCGAGCGGCCCGAAGACATCATCCCCCTTGCAGAGCTTTTCATCGCCCGCTTCTGCAAGCAATATGACAAGCCCCCTGTCAAGCTGACGGACGGCGCCTGCGAGAAACTTACGCTCCACCCCTGGTACGGCAATATCCGCGAACTGGAACATGCCATCGAAAAAGCCATTATCATCTGTGACAACGAAACCCTTCCCGCAGAACTGTTCCAGCTGGCACGGCGAACCGGCACTCCCGAAGCAGCCGCATCCACGCTCGAAGAAATGGAAATGCAGATGATACGGAAGACGCTCGACAAATGTAGCGGAAATCTCTCTGCCGTCGCCGCACAGCTGGGTATCACCCGCCAGACGTTGTACAACAAAATGAAGAAGTATGGCCTTTAATTATTCATTCCGTGTTGCCGTCAGTCTGGCAGTAGCGCTCCTTGCAGGGGTGATGTGGACTGTCGACGTATTCTGGGGCGCGTTCTGCACCGCGCTGCTTCCCATAGCCTTGTACTGGCAGCAGAAGCTATACCGCCATCATGTGCGGAAGGTGCTTTTCATGCTCGACGCCATCGAAAACAACGACAATGCCATCCACTTCTCCGAAACGGAAAACACTGCCGACGCACGCCTCGTGAACCGTGCACTGAACCGGGTTGCCCATATACTTTATAATGTGAAAAGTGAAACAGCCCAGCAAGAAAAGTACTACGAACTCATCCTGGACTGCGTGAATACCGGCATCCTCGTGCTGAACGACAATGGTGCCGTATATCAGAAAAACAGCGAAGCCCTCCGTTTGCTGGGCCTCAATGTCTTTACCCACGTCAGCCAGCTGAACCGCGTGGACCCGCGTCTTTCGTCCCTTCTTGCCAATTGCCGCCCGGGAGACAAACTGCAAATGCCTTTCAACAACGAGCGAGGCACTGTAAACATGTCTGTCCGCGTCAGCGACATCACAGTCCGTAAAGAACATCTGCGCATCCTCGCCTTGAACGACATCAACAACGAGCTGGATGAAAAGGAAATAGATTCCTGGATTAGGCTTACCCGCGTACTGACGCACGAAATAATGAACGCCGTCACTCCCATAACCTCCCTGAGCGATACACTGCTGGGACTGACCGAGGCACAAGCCTCCAAAGAAGAAATCAGAAACGGCCTGCAGACTATCAGCAGTACAGGCAAGGGCCTGCTCTCTTTTGTGGAATCATACCGGAAATTCACCCGTATTCCCACCCCCGAACCATCCTTGTTCTACGTAAAAAGCTTTATCGAGCGGATGGTCGAACTCGCCCGTCACCAGCACCCCGATGTCCGGGTCACCTTTCATACGGACATCGCGCCAAGCGACCTTATTCTATATGCCGATGAAAACCTGGTATCACAAGTGGTCATCAACCTACTGAAAAATGCCATACAAGCCATCGAATCGGATAAAAATACAGATAAAGAAGGACATATCAACATACGTGCCTATTGCAATGAAGCGGAAGCCATACTGATAGAAATTTCCAACAACGGACCTGCCATTCCCAATGACATTGCCGAACACATATTTATCCCCTTCTTTACGACCAAAGAGGGTGGAAGCGGTATTGGATTGAGTATTTCCCGGCAAATAATGAGGCTTTCCGGCGGAAATTTATCCTTATTGCCTGGTAAAGAAACCACCTTTATTTTAAAATTCAATTGAACTATTTTAGATTTGTATTTGTTAAACACATTGCATATCTTTGTACTATTAGACATAAGAAACATCACATTTCAAACTATATAGCATAGAATTTATGATATTTACAGCAGGAAACATACTACTTATAGGTTCCATATTACTTTTCGTCAGCATCATTGTCGGCAAGACCGGCTACCGTTTCGGAGTGCCTGCGTTATTGCTTTTCCTTGTCGTCGGTATGCTGTTCGGCAGTGACGGATTGGGATTGCAGTTCCACAACGCCAAGGAAGCACAGTTCATCGGCATGGTTGCACTCAGCATCATTCTGTTCTCCGGTGGCATGGACACCAAGTTTACGGAGATAAAGCCCATATTGACTCCCGGCATTGTTTTGTCAACTGCAGGAGTGCTGCTCACGGCCCTCTTTACCGGATTATTTATCTGGTGGCTGTCCGGCATGAGCTGGACCAACATCCACCTGCCGTTGATAACCTCCCTTTTGCTTGCATCCACCATGTCATCTACCGACTCAGCCTCTGTATTCGCCATTCTGCGTTCACAAAAAATGAACCTGAAGCATAATCTGCGCCCCATGCTGGAACTGGAAAGCGGTAGTAACGACCCGATGGCATATATGCTGACAATCGTGCTGATTCAATTCATCCAGTCCTCCGGAATGGGAGTTCCCCAGATATTGGGCTCTTTTGCCATACAGTTCATTGTCGGTGCCGCAACCGGTTATTTCCTCGGAAAGCTGGCCATCCTTATGCTGAACCGGCTGAATATAGACAACCAGGCACTCTATCCTATCCTGTTGCTGTCCTTTGTATTCTTCACCTTCTCCATCACCGACCTGCTGAAAGGCAACGGTTACCTAGCCGTGTATATCGCCGGAATGATGGTAGGCAATAACAAAATCATGCACCGGAAAGAGATTTATACTTTTATGGATGGACTGACCTGGCTTTTCCAAATCATCATGTTCCTCTGCCTCGGTCTGCTTGTCAACCCCCATGAGATGCTGGAAGTTGCAGTCGTGGCATTGCTCATCGGCGTCTTCATGATTGTCGTGGGACGTCCTCTCAGTGTTTTTCTCTGCCTGCTGCCTTTTGGCAAGAGAATCACCCTCAAGTCACGGCTATTCGTATCGTGGGTAGGATTACGTGGCGCAGTACCCATTATCTTTGCCACCTATCCCGTGGTGGCTAATGTGCCCGGTGCCCATGTCATCTTCAACATCGTATTTTTCATAACCATCGTCTCACTGGTCATCCAGGGTACCACAGTCTCCTGGGTAGCCCGGCTGCTTGGCCTCTCCACCCCGCTGGAAAAGACCGGAAATGATTTCGGAGTTGAGCTGCCCGAAGAGATTGACTCCAACCTGCACGACATGACCATTACACAAGAAATGCTGGAGCAGGCAGACACCCTGAAAGACATGAACCTGCCCAAAGGCACACTGGTGATGATTGTAAAACGTGGCGATGAGTACCTCATTCCGAACGGGACATTAAAACTTCATGCCGGTGACAAGCTGCTTCTTATTTCGGAAAATAGCAAGGAATAAGAATTACAGATAAGTTTCTATCCGTTCCAGGGCAAGAAAAAAGTGGAAACTATTTGCTTTGCATTACTATAAGACCTATCTTTGCGCAGTTTTAACTAAAGTGTGCAACAGCTGAATGGAACAAGAACAAGGGTTCATCGATTATATAGAACAAAGCATTATTAAAAACTGGGATCGCAACGCCCTGACAGACTACAAAGGAATTACACTGCAATACAAAGATGTAGCACGGAAAATAGCCAAATTCCATATCGTATTGGAAAGCGCCGGCATCAGGCCCGGTGACAAGATTGCCGTTTGCGGACGTAACAGTGCACATTGGGCAGTCGCTTTTCTGGCGACAGTTACCTATGGAGCTGTCATCGTTCCCATTCTGCATGAGTTCAAGGCCGACAATATCCACAACATCGTCAACCATTCCGAAGCCAAGCTGCTGTTTGTCGGCGACCGGGCATGGGAAAACCTCAATGAAGAGGCAATGCCCCTGCTGATGGGTATCGTACTGCTGACGGACTTCACTCCGGTAGTTTGCCGCAACGAGCAGCTGATGGAGGCTTTCGAACATCGCAACGTCCTCTATGGCACACGTTTCCCCAAGAATTTCCGTCCCGAGCATATCAGCTACCGCAAGGAGGAATCACCCGAAGAACTGGCTGTCATCAACTATACTTCGGGCACCACGGGATATTCCAAAGGGGTCATGCTCCCCTATCGCAGCCTTTGGTCCAATGTTGCATATTGCCATGAGATGCTTCCTGTACGTCCGGGCGACCATATTGTATCCATGCTGCCTCTGGGACATGTATTTGGTATGGTGTACGATTTTCTATACGGTTTTTCCGCAGGCGCCCATCTGTATTTCCTTACCCGTATGCCGTCTCCCAAGATTATTGCACAGTCATTCTCCGAAATCAGGCCACGGATCATTTCGTGTGTACCGCTTATCGTAGAAAAGATTATCAAGAAGGATATCCTGCCCCGGATAGACAATAAAATAGGCAAGCTGCTATTGCGGATGCCCATTGTCAACGATAAAATCAAGGCTGACATGCGCAAAAAGGCAATGGAAGTATTCGGCAGTAATTTCGATGAAATAATCATCGGAGGAGCACCGTTCAATGCCGAAGTGGAACGCTTCCTGAAGCAGATAGGCTTCCCCTATACCATTGCATACGGAATGACGGAATGCGGCCCCATCATTTGTTCCAGCCGCTGGGAAACATTGAAACTGGCCTCTTGTGGCAAGGCAACCACCCGCATGGAAGTAAAGATAGACTCTCCCGACCCTCAGAACGTGGCAGGAGAAATAATCTGTAAAGGTGCCAATCTGATGCTGGGCTATTACAAAAATGCCGAAGCGACTTCCCAAATCATTGATGTAAACGGCTGGCTGCACACCGGCGACCTTGCAACGATGGATACCGAAGGATATGTCACTGTCCGCGGACGCAGTAAGAACATGTTGCTCACAGCCAGTGGCCAGAACATCTATCCCGAAGAGATTGAAAGCAAACTGAACAACATGCCCTATGTGTCCGAATCACTGATCGTATTGCAGAACGACAAGCTCGTGGCTCTTATCTATCCGGATTTTGACGATGCATTCGCCCACGGTATGGAACAATCGGACATCGAAAAGGTTATGGAGGACAATCGGAATGAATTGAATCTGCAATTACCGGCCTACTGCCAGATAACAAAAGTCAAGATACACTTCGAGGAGTTCGAGAAAACGGCAAAGAAGAGCATTAAAAGATTTATGTATCAGGAAGTAAAAGGGTAAGGGGAATGTGTCAAAACCTTCTTTAACGCTTTATTTTAGGCGCGGATGACGCAGATTTCACGGATTTAGTTTATTGAATCCGCATTATTCCGCGTAATCCGCGCCTAATATTATAACATTATAAAAGTCTTCATGTGCTTTTGACACATTCGCATCCTTTTTGTTAACAAAAATAGAAGCAAAGGAATAAACGGCTAATAAGTGTTATAAAACATACTTTTTTAGTTGGATAATTTGCAGATTTATCAAAAGTCCGTATCTTTGCAATGTGTTTTTCATAGTATTAGATTTAAGGTTAACAAAGGTTGGAGTACAGCGGTACTCTTTTTTTTTTTCCATACGTTTGGAATATCCTCGTAAAAGGCTTTTCTTTGCCAAGAAATACTGCCTCTATCCTACCTATTGAACAATTGGGATTCAGGAAAGAAGCTAATAATAAAAAATCGTAATGATAACCATATCCCCAAAAAGTATTGCTCTGCAATTCAACGAATGCATTACAAATGCCGATCTGAAAGGATTGGCAAATCTAATGACAGAAGATCATGTATTTTGTGATACTGCAAATAATCGAATTAAAGGAAAGGATAACAATATAGTTCAGGCATGGGAGCCGTTTTTCAATTTTTATCCTGGATACCGGAATATATTTGAAAATATTGTAGCAAGAGGTTCTACCGTGATTATGCAAGGCTACTCGATTTGTTCTGATGAGATACTTAATAATATTTGTGCCATCTGGGTTGCAAAAATTATAGATAATAAGGTTGGTTCATGGCATATATATCCTGATACAAAAGAAAATAGAGAAATATTTGACTTGTAATCTTTTATATCTAAACACAAAGTTTTATTCCTCAACCGATGGTGTCAAACCAATGAAAATCTAAAATAAGAATAATAGAGGTGGTGTCAAAAGTCTGATTATTGTTCTTGTCATGCTTCGGCTACGCTCAGCATGACAGAACAAAATGATAGCTAAATTTACTTTTGGCACCACCTCTAATCATTTATCAGATATTACCGGACAGTTTTTTCAATCCTTTCAATTCCGCCTTATCTTTCACCTCCATAATGCTGATAGCGTAACCACCACCCGGAGCCGCTTTCAATTTCAGTACGGTTTTAGGAGAAACAATCCCTTTACGGATTACGTAAGCCTGCGGATTCGTTTTATAATCAGCATCCTTTGCGTCCGCATAAACAGTAGCTATATACTGTTTATCAGCATCCAGAAAATCCAGTTTCAGAGTAGAAGCATGTCCCTGCTCACTGCTGGTACAACCTATAAACCAATCATTCGTACCTTTCGCCTTGCGGGCAGCCGTGATATAGCGTCCCGGTTCTGCTTCCAGGTATCGGCTGTCATCCCAGTCCAGAGCCACATCTTTAATGAACTGGAAAGCATCCATAAAGCATTCATAGTTCTCAGGCAGATCGGCTGCCATTTGCAGAGGGCTGTACATCGTGACGTAGAGTGCCAACTGACGCGCCAATGTAGAGTTTACATGAGCGTGACTATTCGGATTCAGTTTATTCATATCCATTTCAAAGACACCCGGCGTATAATCCATCGGTCCACCTTGCAGACGGGTGAAAGGAAGAATGGTCGTGTGGAAAGGCTTGCTGCCTCCGAAAGCTTCATATTCCGTGCCACGGGCAGATTCATTTCCTATCAGGTTCGGATACGTACGGCACAAACCAGTAGGCCGTACAGCCTCGTGGGCATTCACCATAATTTTATGCTTGGCAGCTTCGGTCACGGCATACAGGTAATGGTTGTTCATCCACTGCCCATAATGATATTCACCGCGCGGAATGATATTGCCCACATAACCGCTTTTCACGGAATTGTAACCGTATTGGTTCATCAAGTCATAGGCGGCCTCCATGTGGCGTTCGTAGTTGCGTGCGGAAGCTGATGTCTCATGATGCATCATCAGTTTGACACCTTTGGAGTGGGCATACTCATTCAGATATTTGATGTCAAAATCAGGATATGGAGTGAGAAAGTCGAAAACATAATCCTTACTGTTGCCGAACCAGTCTTCCCAACCGGTATTCCAGCCTTCTACCAATACCTGGTCGAAACCATGCTCCGCAGCAAAATCAATGTACTTCTTTACATTCTCCGTATTGGCGGGATGAATACCATTCGGTTTCACTTTCGTATAATCCGTTTCATCCAGTTTTACAGAAGGGAGATCAAATGTATAAGCCCACGGCTTGCCTGCCGCAATCATTTCCCACCATACGCCTACATACTTCACAGGCTTAATCCAGGAAGTATCCTCATACTTGCAGGGATCATTCAGATTCAGTATCAGATTGGAAGCCAGCATTTCACGGGCATCATCACTGACTATCACCGTACGCCACGGAGTGTGACAAGGTGACTGCATATACCCTTTATCACCCTGTGCATCCGGTGTCAGCCAGGATTCAAAGACAAGGTTCCTATCATCCAGATTCAGGTGCATACACGAATAATCCACCAAAGCGGCTTCATGGAGATTCAGATAGATTCCGTCAGCCGTTTTCATCTGGAGGGAAGTCTGTACACCTGTCGGTGAAAACTGGTTTTGTGACGCATTATCAGTAATGGCTCCCTGCATCAAACCGCGAATTTCCGAAAGTTTGGATTCCGTATAATCATATTCCTGAGTATCGTAATCACCGGGAATCCACCAGGCGGTATGATCGCCCGCCATAGCAAACTGGGTATGTTCGTCCTTTATCACAAAGTAAACCAGGTTCTTCTGTTGTGGAAACTCATAACGGAATCCTACGCCATCATCATATACACGAAAACGAAGGTTCATATAACGATCTGTAGCGGGCTGTTTCAATTCAACCAGCAATTCGTTGTAGTGATTACGAATATCTTTCGTCTCTCCCCACACCGGTTGCCAGGTTTCGTCGAAGGTAGAGGTAGAAGCTTTCAGGACTTCAAAACCATCCAACAGATTATTGGCATTCTTCAATTCCAGTCCCAAGGTGCTGGGCTTAATCACGAATTTCCCTTTATACTCCACCTGATAGGTTGGAGTGCCATTCTTTGATAATTCGAAATCCAGCTTCACCTGGCCCGAAGGAGACGACACTCCTTCCGCTTTCCCCGCTAAGGCAAAAAGAAGACAAATTGCACTAAGCATTAACTTTCTCATAACTATACTTTTTATGGTTGGTATTAATAAATAAATTCAATCGTGTGTTTCACCCCGTCATCCGGCAATCTCAACATACAAAGATTCTGTTTCTTATCCGGACACCATGCGGTAACCTTGAACTCCGTTTCCATCCCTTCATTCAGTTTTTCCGCTTTCATCTTCCTTACTTTCTGTCCGTCAATAAGCGCTTCCTTCGGCATCTGCCCGGTATAAATGCAAAACATTAGGTTGCGTTCTCCCG
>OLSK01000138.1_pt1 | contig 69212 bp, 68 predicted proteins | sample 1672781 | NCBI WGS metagenome assembly OLSK01 (sample SAMEA3136723, study PRJEB25190) | human gut metagenome | biome: human gut; feature: human-associated habitat; material: faeces | place: Austria | collected 2013 | reverse complement strand
TAACGAAATCAGAGATTTCTATGCGCACATGGCGCTCACCCATGAGCGCCACTTCACAAGGTGCTTTTGTCGTTATTCCGGAAATATCGCTATGCGATATTTCCTACATAATAAAATAGGACTGTCGCACAGTTGATCAATTCATTGACCGGCGCGACAGCTCTTTTATGTTGATGAAAAGTTGATTACACGCGCTTTATAGCGCAATCTTTTGCGGGAAGGCTTCGTCCCTCAAAATACCCCACATTTTATCGATATAGGCGAGGGTATAGAAGTTTTCGTAATAGTGGTAGTAAAACGCGCCCTTAAGCGTCATCTGATAGATGCCGTCTTTTTCGACAGCAAAGCCGAGCAGCTTGGCAAGCTTCAGCTCGAAACCGTATGCTTTTTTGAGTGAAATGCCAAAGAAACTTTCAAAGGCCGCGGCATCAACGCGGGTGCTGTACGCGGTCCAGAACAGGTAGTACAGCATCCGCTGGCGCGGAGAGAAACGGAGCGTCAGCGAGGTCGGAAGCTCACCTTCGGTGATTCTTTTGCAGTATGCTTCGACAGAAAACGTGTTGACCTTGAACTGGTTTTTAAGCAGGGTGGTTGCCGAACAGCCGAAGCCCAAAAAGTTATCCCGCGTCATGGAGGAATAGCTCGCGTTTTTGTCGGCGGAGAAGGTCCAGATGGAGCTGCGGATATAGCCTTGTGAGCTGCAGTAACAGGTGATTTCGTTCAGAAGTGCCTGTTTTTCTTTTTTTGACATCGCGGAGACTGTGCCGGAAGTGAAGGTAAAGTCAATGAAGGGATAGATCGCGATATGATTCGCGCCGCTTTGAAAGGCGGTGTCGATATCATTTTTTAAGTCTGTGAAGGTTTGAGACGGCAGCGCAAAAATAAAGTCCATGGAGACTGTTTCAAACGGGACTTCGGACAGCGCGCGTTTCATGGCCGCGGCATCGACCGCGGGCCTTCCCAGAATATCCTGATACTTTGACGCAAAAGACTGCACACCAATGCTGATTTTATTCACACCGGCCTCTTTCAGAATGGAAAGAAGCGCGGGCGTTACGTGATCCGGATGCAGTTCTATTCCAATTCCCTCGGTGATGACAAAGTGCTCGCGGACAGCGGCGATGATCTCTTCGAGACGATCCGCGGCCAGCGTCGGTGTCCCGCCGCCAAAGTAGAGACTGGTTACTTCTTTTTTGCCCGCATACCGGCTTCCGACCAGATGAATCTCCTGCAGGAGAGCATCCAGATAGCGGTCGCAGGATTCCCGATTGTACAAGACTTTGCAGTAGGGACAGAAACCGCAGATGTTCTCACAAAAAGGAATATGAATATACAGGCCGAGCGAATCGCAGTCTCCATAAGGCAGTTCACGATCATATTCATTTTGAAAAAGAAACGGTTTTGTCGAACGTGTCAACCACATCCTTGTAAGATTTGTAATGATACTCATAATACTGTTCGCTGTGCCTTTCGCTGTTTTTCGATTCGTCTAAATATATTTTAAATACGTCATCAGCATTTCCAAAATGATCTTTGGGTTCCCGTTGAACAAAAGGGTGTATTCCGCGACAAAGAAATATCCGCATGCTTCACAGAGACCGGGCACTTCGATGCAGCGCCCGCAGATCGAGAGTTTACCGTTTTCCATGACAACGCACTGATGACAGGGGGTAGGAAAACTGCCGGTGACCAAATAGGGGAATGCGCTTCGCAGGTTAAACACCGGAACGCCGGCTTTCATCATTTCGGTTATGATCTCGCAGCACTCTGCCTTTTGTGTCTGAGAAAGCGCCAACTGTCGAGTGTCCGGATACGGGGTATGAAAATTGAAGGAAACAGCGCGGATGTTCGGCGTATCTCGGGCGGTCAGACAGACATGGCGCACAGCATCTTTGTTGACGCGGTTGATAGCCATGTAAAGACAGATATTGTCAGAGACTGCGTTTTGAATGTTTTGCATGATGGTGTCGTAGGTATCACCGCGAATGGCGTTGTGCCGCTCGCGGTCACCGTCCAAACTGAGCAAAATCAGGTCAGCTTCCGGAAGCTCGAGCGGAAAAGTGCCGTTGGTGACAACATTGACGATCAGAAAACCCATTTTCTTTGCTTCGATGACCAGCTCCCGCAGGGAACGGTCACCGTCATGCCAGAGGAAGGTTTCACCTCCGCAAAAGAAGAGAATGCGCACGCCCATATCGTAAAGCTGCTTCATCTCTGCACGAATCTGCGCGTAGGGATAAAGAACCGCGGTAATGTTGTTGACCGAACAGTGCCTGCACTGCAAATTACATTTGTCAGTGAGAATGATGGTGCCAAGAATCGGTTCTCTTTTTTTGAACAGGATTGTCCGAACGCCGAATTTCGCGAAATGGAAAAAAGAAGAAATTTTCATATTGTCCCTCACTTTTCTGTAAGCTTGCCCGTAGGCGTGCTTTACAACAGTCTACCATGATCCCACGCGCGCCGCAATACAGGATTTGTTGCGACGCGGATTCTGAACAAATCTTAAGATACAGCTTTCGCTATCACAGGCTTCACAATCTGTACCCATGCAGCAATTCATCCCAAGATTCATGCAATTCTTCCCTAAAGCAACAAACACTTGATAAAAACAGCTATAATTAGGAAAAGGTTACTTTATCATGATAAAGTGGAGGGTACGGCTATGAAAGAAAAAAGAAAAAGAAATTAGCTCTTCGGCTGCGGCTTATGCCGGTCCTGCCGGAACTCGATCCTGCATGTTCTCCGCGCCCACTGATGCCGAAAGCCGCAGCCTCGGGCACGATCTCCGTTACTGCTTTCCGGTGATTTCAAAGCTTGTTAAATGTTTATTTTATCAAAACCCCATTGAAATGGAGATGGTTAAGGTGTATAATATTTTAGCTGAATTCGTTAATCAATTTGAAATTTTTAATATACGGAGGACAAAAATGAAAGTTTTAGTAATCAACTGCGGCAGCTCGTCCTTAAAGTATCAGGTTTTGGACATGACGAACGAAAACCTGCTCTGCAAGGGTCTGGTTGAAAGAATCGGCATGGATGGTTCTGTGATCGGTCACGAAAAGATCGGCCAGGATAAGATTAAAACCGAAGTACCGATGAAGGACCACAAGGATGCCATCGCGCAGGTACTCGCAGCAATTCAGGATCCGGAACATGGTGTTGTAAAATCCATGTCAGAGCTCGGCGCTGTCGGTCACAGAGTCGTACATGCGGGCGAAAAGTACGCGAAGTCCGTACTGATCACAGAAGAAGTCATCAAGGCTCTGCAGGAGTGCGTACAGCTCGCGCCGCTGCACAATCCACCAAACCTTCTGGGTATCGCCGCTTGTCAGGAACTGATGCCGGATACACCGATGGTAGCGGTTTTCGATACGGCGTTCCATCAGACGATGCCGCCGGAATCCTATATTTACGCGCTTCCGTATGAATACTATACGAAATACGGCATCAGAAGATACGGCTTCCACGGAACCTCTCACAAGTATGTCGCGGAAAAGGCGTCTCAGATGCTGAACGTAAATCTGGATGACCTCAAGATCATCACCTGCCACCTTGGCAACGGCGCGTCTGTATCCGCGATCAAGAGAGGCAAATGTATCGATACCTCCATGGGCTTCACGCCGCTGGAAGGTCTGGTTATGGGAACGCGCTGCGGTGACATCGATCCGGCGATCGTAACTTACATCAGAGAAAAAGAAAACCTGCCGCAGGGCAAGGCGAACGAAATCCTCAACAAGAAATCCGGCGTACTCGGCATTTCCGGCGTATCCAGCGACTTCAGAGATATTGAAAACGCTGTAGCGGAAGGAAACGAAAGAGCTGCGCTGGCCTTAAAGGTTTTCGCGCATAAGGTAAAATTCTATATCGGCGCTTACATCGCGGAAATGAACGGTGTTGACGCGATTGTATTCACAGCGGGCGTCGGCGAAAACGACGTCACGATGAGAGAACTGATCTGCAACGAGATGGGCAACCTCGGCATTAAGCTTGACCTTGTCAAGAACAAGGTAAGAGGCAAGGAAACCATCATTTCCATGGATGATTCCAAGGTAAAACTGCTGCTGATCCCGACAAACGAAGAGCTGATGATCGCCAGAGACACCTACAATATCGTAAGAGGCCTGAAAAAATAACAAATTCCGTCTATTACAGTAAATTTATTGTTGACAAACAGTGTATTTTCAGTATATACTTTAATAGTTGACGATTAAAAAAGATTTCTATAAAGACGAGATTTACCATAAGGAGGTGTACGATATGGCAGTGCCTAAACGCAAAACTTCTAAAGCCAGAAGAGATAAGAGAAGATCACCGAACATGAAGATGACTGCACCTGGATTATCTATTTGTCCACAGTGCCACGAACCGAAGCTTCCGCACAGAGTGTGCCCGAACTGCAACTACTATGACGGAAAAGAAGTAGTCGCTACAGAAGCATAAACAATCGGAAGCGTTCCATGATTGAATTAAAACGGCAAGTCTTTAAAAGATTTGCCGTTTTTGGTATGTCTATACGAGTTGATATTCCCGCAGAGCTTCGTAGAGTCTGTATTGTGTTTTGTTGCTCGGCGGACAGAGCGGCAGACGGTATTCCAACTCGCAAAAATCCATAAAGTGCAGGGCGGCTTTGACCGGAATCGGATTGACCTCGCTGAATATCACGTCGATCAATGGTTTGAGCGCGACCTGTGTTTTGCCTGCCTTCTGAACATCGCCCGCGAGATAATCGTGGATCATGCGGCTGTATTCGGCAGGGATGATATTGGATACGGTTGAGATGCATCCGCGGCCGCCCAAAGAAAGAACCGGTACGGTTTGGTCATCGTTACCGGAGTAAATGCTGAAATCATCGCTGATATGCGCGGCGAGCCTGCAAATCTGCGAAATGCTGCCGGAAGCTTCCTTGAGACCTACGATGTTCGGATGCTCCTTGAGCTTGCCAACCGCCTCCGCATCCATATTAACACCGGTGCGGGAAGGAACGGAATACATGATGATCGGTGTGGAAACAGCGTCCGCGATTTTTTCAAAATGCGTGATGAGACCGGCTTCCGTACATTTGTTGTAATAAGGCGTGATGATCAGCAGACCGTCAACACCGAGCGTCTCCACCTCCTGTGTCAGTGCCAGTGTGCTTTCGGTACAGTTTCCTCCGGTTCCGGCAATGACCGGAACTCTTCCTGAGACCAAATCGACGGTAAACTTGGTGAGCTGTGTCTTTTCTTTGGTTGAGAGGGTAGAGGCTTCGCCTGTCGTACCACAGACAACGAGCGCGTCGATACCTTGCGCGATCTGCCATTCAATCAGTTTTCCCATATGGACGTAATCAATCTTACCATCCTTAAATGGTGTGATCAGGGCAGTAGCCGCGCCGCTAAACAAAATCAAAGGATTCACCTCCGTTAAAACGAAAATCACATAAATGACTTACTTATCTGGCTTTACTAACATTTATATGAAGATCACTTAATATTGTTGAAAAAATACCACAAAAGTGGTAAAATTAAATGTCATAGAGTCATGCAAAAAATGAAAAGCATACATATAAGATAGAATCGAAAAAGACAAAGAGAGGTATTTAAAATGACAGAAAAACTGAGAGTCGGCATCTTAGGCGCGACGGGCATGGTAGGACAACGCTTTATCTCATTGCTTGAAGATCATCCATGGTTTGAGGTTGTGACCCTCGCGGCGAGCGGACGCAGCGCCGGACAGACCTATGAAAAGGCGGTAGAAGGAAGATGGAAGATGGATACGCCGATTCCGGAGGCAGTCAAAAAACTCGTGGTGATGCATGTGAATGAGGTGGAAAAGGTCGCGGCAACGGTGGACTTCGTGTTCAGCGCGGTCGATATGAGCAAGGATGAAATCAAGGCCATCGAGGAAGCTTATGCCAAAACGGAAACGCCGGTCGTTTCCAACAACAGCGCGCACCGTTGGACGCCGGACGTGCCGATGGTCATTCCGGAGATCAACCCGCAGCATTTCGAGGTTATCGAGCATCAAAAGAAACGTCTGGGCACGACACGCGGCTTCATCGCTGTTAAGCCGAACTGTTCGATTCAAAGTTATGTGCCGGCACTTGAGGCATGGAAGGAATTCGAGCCTTACGAGTGCGTGATCACAACTTACCAGGCGATTTCCGGCGCGGGCAAGGACTTTAAGGCATGGCCGGAAATGATCGAGAATATCATCCCGTATATCGGCGGCGAGGAAGAAAAGAGCGAGCAGGAACCGCTGAAGATCTGGGGACATATCGAAAACGGAGAGATCGTCAAGGCAGCAGAGCCGAAAATCACCTGTCAGTGTCTGCGTGTACCGGTACTGAACGGACATACTGCGGCAGTTTTTGTCAAATTCAGAAAAAAACCGACCAAAGAGCAGCTGATCGAAAAGCTTGAAAGCTACCATGGCTTCCCACAAGACGAAAAGCTGCCGATGGCGCCGGAGCAATTTATCAAATACTTTACCGAAGATGATCGGCCGCAGGTCAAAGCGGATGTAGACCGCGATAAGGGCATGGGCATCTCGATCGGCAGAGTCAGAGAAGACAGTGTTTACGATTATAAATTTGTGGGACTTTCTCACAATACTGTCAGAGGAGCGGCCGGCGGCGCGGTGCTTTGCGCCGAAACGCTCAAAGCGAAAGGGTATATCACAAAGAAGTAAAGGGAGATTTTTAGATTATGAGTTATTTTGAAGCGATTATTTTGGGTCTTGTGCAAGGGCTCGCGGAGTTCCTGCCGATCAGCAGCTCCGGCCATCTGGCGCTGCTGCAGCAGGCGTTCGGCATTCACGAGGACAAAGTATTGCTGTTCGCGGTGCTCCTGCATGTCGGTACCTTGATTTCGGTCTTCATCGTATATTGGAAGGACATCTGGGAACTGATCGTGGAGCTTTGTCTGACGATTAGGGATCTTTGCACCGGCAAAGGTCTGCGGCTTGCGGAGCGTCCGATCAGAAAGCTCGGCGTGATGATCATCGTGGCGACAATTCCGACCGCGATCATCGGTCTTGTGTTCAGCGATTTCTTTGATTCTCTGTACAATTCCGTAATCCCGATCGGCGTCGGACTCATCATTACCGGATTTCTGCTGATTTTCGCCGAAAAAAAGGGGGAGGGAAACCGCGGTATCCAGCAGATGAACTTCCGCAACGCGATCTTTATCGGGCTGGTACAGGGCGTCGCGATTTGTCCGGGGATTTCCAGATCCGGCTCGACTTTATTCGGCAGCTTGATCTGCAATCTTGACCGCAAATTCGCGGTGAAATTTGTATTTTTGATCTCGATTCCATCGATCCTTGGGTCGGCGGTATTGGAAGCGCCGGCTGCCCTCGAAGCCGGTGTGACGGCGGCAGAGGTCGGTCCTGTGCTGGTCGGTATGCTGGTCGCGGCAGTGTCCGGACTTGTCGCGATCAAGACGATGATTAAAATTGTTTCTGATAAAAAACTCAGTTATTTTTCATATTACGTATGGGCGCTTGGTCTGTTTGTCGTTTTGTACGGTATTTTCGTGCCGATGCTGCAAGCAGCCGCGTAAGGCGGCAGCTTTCGCCGAAAAATAAAACGGACAACCAAAACAAAGAGAGGAAGAGGTATGGCTGAGAGTAAACGCGGGCCCGGCAGGCCGCCCGGCTCCAAGAATAAAACAACAAAAAACAATACCGGCGCGGCGTCTTCCAAAGCGAAGGCGAAGGCGCAGGAGATTCAAGCCAAAAAGAAGGCTGACCAGCGTGTCATGGATGAAATCTGGGCGATTATCACGATCGCGATCGGAGCTTTTTTGGCTGTCGCGACCATGACGGGGGGCGCGGGTGAATTCGGTAATATGATCGGCGCCGCGCTGCGGGGTGTCTTTGGTTTCATGGCTTATATCCTGCCGTTTTATCTGATTTTGTTCGGTGTCCTTCTGTTCGCGCGTAAGACGAGTCATTTTTCGCTGCGCACCTTTTTGCTGCTTCTGCTGATCCTGCTGATGCTGGCAACGATGAATTCCATGCGTTTTATCGACGCGCAAAAGCCGGAGCTGAGTCTGGAAATTATAAAAGGCTTCTATACGGATGGGGAGCAGCTTGTTTCCGGTGGTTTCTGCGGCATGATTCTGGCGACGCTCCTGACACGCTGGTTGGGTGTGATTGGCTGCTGGATTTTTTGTATTGTTACGACGTTGGTGTGCTTGCTATTTTTGATTAACACGCCGATTTCACGTTTTTTCGGTAAGATCGCCGAAAAAATTGAGGCGCGCAAACTGGAACAGCAGAACGCACATCTCGATTTGGAACAGGATCCGCAAAACGACGCGCAGGATATCAAGCGGCTAACCGGAACGCAGATGAAGATGCCGCTGGCTGAGCCGCCGAGTTCCTTGGCGGCAGCCGCGCAGAGAACGAGAGAAAAACGGGAAATTAAGATTATCAACAGCAGCGTGCTGGAAGCGCCTAAGGACGAGGAGCCGGACAAACGGGCAGAAACGGATAACGCGCGAAGTCTAACGGGAGAAACGGACGCGATGCCGCAGCCGGAAACACCGGAGCAGAAGATTTTGTCGGGCGTGGGAACGCAAACGCCGGAGACACCGGAAGATGAGGGAGGCTCGAAGTGGTGGAAATTCCCCAAAAAAGCGATGCAGGCTCACGCCGCAGGCAACACGCCAAAGCCTCCTCAAAACAGCGTGCTGCGCTATATGTGCGATGACTCACTTTTCGAAACGCAAAAAGAAAACGGTATCGGACTGGAGGAACAGCGTGAGATCAGAGCCGGATACGGCATTGACGGCGGCATGAGCGATATTCTGGGAACTGCTGCGCGAACCTATGGAATACAGGGACTCGCAGACGCGGAAGAGGCAAGCGCGGCAGCCTCGAAGATTGCTTCAAAGAGCGCCTTTGATGTTGGAAACATACCGGAGGCGGTGACGGAAATCCGCCAACCGGAAAGGCAGACGCAGATGTCGTTTACGGGCAAGACAGCCGGTACACCGGACAAGGCCCCGGTAGAAAAGCTTTCTAACAAGGACGCGAAGGCGGCTATGCTGACTACGGAAGAAATCAACGCGCAGCAGATGCCGAAGGTATACAAGAAGCCGCCGATTTCCCTTTTGGAGAAGCCCGCAGGCGCCGGGAAAACGAATACGCATGTGCTTGCGGCAAAGGCACAGAAGCTGGAGGAAACATTGAGAAACTTCCATGTGGATGCCAGAGTGGTGCAGGTGACGCAGGGACCGACGGTCACGCGTTATGAGATTCAGCCGTCTGTCGGCGTGAAGGTCAGCAGCATCGTACGGCTTGCTGACGATATCGCGCTGAACCTGGAGGCAAAGTCCATTCGTATTGAAGCGCCGATTCCGGGCAAAGCAGCAGTTGGCATCGAGGTCGAAAACGATGCGGTAACGATGGTCAGACTGCGCGAAATCATTGACTCGGAGGCGTTCAAAAAGAGCAAGTCCAAGATCACCTTCGCAGTCGGCAAGGATATCAGCGGCAACGCGATCGTTGCGGATCTGAAGTCCATGCCGCATCTGTTGATCGCGGGCTCGACCGGCTCGGGCAAGTCGGTTTGCATCAACAGTATCATCACGAGTTTTATCTATAAAGCGAATCCGGACGAGGTGAAGCTGATTCTGATTGACCCGAAGGTCGTGGAACTCGGAAATTACAACGGAATACCACATTTGATGATTCCGGTGGTCACCGATCCGACCAAGGCGGCGGCAGCGTTGAACTGGGCAGTCGCGGAAATGACAGACCGATATAAAAAATTCGCGGAGGAAGGGGTACGCGACCTCGAATCCTATAATGAATTTGTGCGTGCCAACGAGGAAGCGGACAAGGTCATGCCGCAGGTTGTCATTATTATCGATGAGCTCGCGGATCTGATGATGGCCGCACCGTCGCAGATTGAAGAATCGATTTGCAGACTGGCGCAGATGGCGAGAGCCGCCGGCATGCATCTGATTGTCGCGACGCAGCGTCCGTCGGTGGATGTCATTACCGGCGTCATTAAAGCGAATATCCCGTCCCGCATCGCGTTCGCGGTATCCTCACAGGTTGATTCCCGAACGATTCTCGATATGCAGGGCGCGGAAAAGCTGGTCGGCAAGGGCGACATGTTGTTCAATCCGATGGGTATGGGCAAGCCGATCCGCGTACAGGGTACTTTCGTCTCTGACGGGGAGGTACATAAGGTCATAGAATTTGTCAAGGAGCAGGTTGAGCAGGGCAAGCCCGCTTATAACGAGGATGTACTGACCCGCATCGAGCGCAGCAATGTGCAGGATGACGCCGAGGATACGGATGATCTGCTGCCGGACGCGATCGAGCTTGTAGTTCGAAGCGGACAGGCATCAGTTTCAATGCTGCAGAGGCGTTTTCGCATCGGCTATAACCGCGCGGCAAGAATCGTGGATATGATGGAGGCGCGCGGTATTGTAGGACCGCAGGATGGAAGCCGACCGCGGCAGGTTCTGATGACAGAAGAAGAATTTGAGAATATGGGGAAGGAGACGGAAGCATAGCAAATATGAAAGTATATATTGAAACCTTAGGCTGTCCCAAAAATTTTAACGATACAGAGGTCGCCAAGGGCTGCCTCTGCGAGGAACGTGATTTCACGCTGGCCGATTCGCCGGAGGAGGCGGACATCATCATGGTGAATACCTGCGGCTTTATCAATGACGCGAAAAAAGAATCCATCGATAAAATCTTGGAAATGAGCGGTTACAAGGAAAGCGGAGAAAGCGAAAAAAAGCTGGTCGTATCCGGCTGCCTTTCCGAACGGTACAGCAAGGAGCTTTTTGATGAAATGCCGGAGGTGGACTGTTTTATCGGCGTGAATGAATATGAACGCCTGCCGGAGATTTTGCGTAATTTGCATTCGCGCAAGAATCTTGTCAGCGGCTGTGTCGGTGACACCTTACTGCGCATGCGGCGAAAGCTTGACGGTAATCCTTTTACGTCAACCTTAAAAATTGCCGAGGGCTGTAACAATTACTGCGCTTACTGTGTGATTCCCTCTATTCGCGGCGGTTTTCGCAGCAAGAAGATGGAAGATGTGCTGGCGGAGGCAGAAGAGCTTGCGGCAGCCGGCTGCAAGGAACTGATTCTGATCGCGCAGGATGTAACGAATTACGGCATCGATTTGTATGGGGAATACAAACTGCCGGAGCTTCTCCGCCAGCTTTGCCGGATTGATGCTCTTCACTGGATTCGGCTGATGTACTGCTATGAGGATCGGATCACAGATGAACTGATCGAAGTCATGGCTGCAGAACCAAAGATCTGCCATTACATTGATATTCCGATTCAGCATGCCGCGGACCCGGTGCTGCGCGCGATGAACCGCAGATCGACCGGCGCAACCATCCGTTCAACGATTCACAGACTGCGTGAGGCGATTCCGGATATCCATATCCGAACGACGCTGATTGTGGGTTTTCCGGGGGAAACCGAACAAGATTTCGAAGAACTGCTGGATTTTGTGGAAACCGCGCGATTGGAACGCCTTGGGGTATTCGCTTATTCCAGAGAGGAAGGAACGCCCGCGGGTGAGATGGAAAATCAGATCGACGAAGCGGTCAAGGAGGAACGCCTGGACGCAATTATGCGACGGCAGCTGGACATTTCACTTGCGGTCAATCAGGCCAAGATCGGCAAGTGCCTGGAGGTCCTGGTAGAGGAACGTGACGAGGACGGCAGCTATGTCGGCAGGACGGTCTATGACGCGCCGGAAATCGATAATGCGGTGCTGTTTACTTCAAAGCGCGATCTGAGAGCCGGAGACTTCGTGCAGGTACAGATCAACGACGCGTTTGACTATGATTTAATCGGTGTGGAGGTGTAACGATGAATTTACCTAATAAACTGACGATTGCCAGAGTGATTGCTGTGCCGTTCTTTATCGCGGCTTATCTGACAGGCTGGTATCTGCCGGCTTTCGTGATTTTCGTTTTGGCGTCTTTGACGGATATGCTCGACGGTAAAATCGCCAGAAAGCATAATCTAGTGACAAACTTCGGCAAGATCATGGACCCGCTGGCAGACAAGATCCTGGTCTATTCGGCATTTTGCCTGATGATTCCGGATCTGGTGCCGGGCTGGATGCTGATCATTATTTTGGCGAGAGAATTTACGGTCGCAGGCATGCGTACCGTTGCCGCCTCCGAGGGCATTGTCATCGCCGCGGGCATGAGCGGTAAGATAAAAACGGTTCTGCAGATGATCGCGGTGCCGATGCTCCTGCTGATTCCCGCGTTTCCGGACTTCATGCCGCTGTGCTGGGCAGCGAAGATTTTCCTGTGGGCTTCCCTCGTGATGACGGTCTACTCCGGCGTAGAATATGTACTCAAAAACAAGAATGTTTTTTCGATGTAGAACTTACAGAATCAAAAAAATCCGGAAGCCGCGCGCGAAAGAGACTGCTGTACTTTGACAGGGATGGGTATCGCGCTCAATACCGGAATGCCGGAATACCGAAATGGAAAAGGGGAAAAAATGAAAACCGCAATTTTAACAGTAGGAACGGAAATTTTATTCGGGCAGATCGTGAACACGAATGCCGCGTTTTTGTCGCAGCAGCTGAACAATCTAGGCTATGACGTGATGTATCACTATACGGTCGGAGACAATCCGGGGCGTCTCGCGGAGCTGATTCATCTGGCATTTCGGGACTGTGATCTGATTTTAACCACCGGAGGACTCGGACCGACACAGGATGATTTAACCAAGGAAACCATCGCAAAGGCCATGGGTGACGTGGTTGTGGAAAATCCGGCCTGCATGAAATATCTCAAAGAAAACTACGAGCGCGCGGGCAGGAAGATGACGCCGAACAATCTCAAACAGGCTTACATGCCTTCGAGAGCGACGGTTCTGCCTAACGACGCGGGCACAGCGCCGGGCTTCGCGTTGGAGCAGGACGGCAAGATCATTATCGCGATGCCGGGGCCGCCGCGCGAAATGCAGAGAATGTTTGAACTTCAGGTCAAACCGCTGCTGCAAAAAAAGCAGGACAGCGTGATCTATTACCGCATGCTGCGCATGTTCGGCATTGGGGAATCCAGTCTGGAAACAGTGCTGCTGCCTCTGATCGACGAGCAGACCGACCCGACGCTGGCGACCTACGCCAAGGAGGGTGAGTGCAGTCTTCGCATTGCCTCCAAGCGCGCGACAGAGGAAGAAGCGAGAGCTGCGGTAGACGAAATGACCGAAAAGGTCAGATCTCTGGTTGGAGACTATATTTACAGCTATGATGACGAAGATCTGATCGACGTTGTCGGCAGACTGCTGCTCGAAAAGAAAATCACGATCGCGTGCGCGGAGTCCTGCACCGGAGGGCTCTTTGCGGGAGCGTTGACCGATACCTCCGGGATCTCGGAGGTCTTTGGACACGGCTATGTGACTTACAGCTGTGAGGCAAAGGAAACGGAGTTAGGGGTCAAACCGGAGACGATCGAAACTTACGGCGTCGTCAGTCCGCAGGTTGCCGAAGAAATGGCAGCCGGACTGGCCGCGAAAACCGGCGCCAAACTGTGTATCTCCGTCACGGGGCTTGCGGGTCCGGACGGCGGCAGCCCCGAAAAGCCGGTAGGCCTGGCATATATCGGTGTTTCTTACGAAGGAAGGCTTTATGCTGTAAAATCTTACTACCGCAATGTCAGCCGCAAGTGGAATCGGCATTATACTCTGCTCAGAATGCTCTTTGAGGTTTATCGCCTCATCAGTCCGGAGAAACCGGCTTAAAAAGACGAACAGCTTTGTGCCTGGATACGCGCGGAGATGAGAAATGAAGCAGACAAAAATAATGGTTGCTTTTTACATGTAATTGTGATACTATTATACCATAAATTAGAACATCATACGTTTGCAGACAAAATATGCTTGTTTTATAAAGAAAACGCTTGACGAAAAGAACGGAATACGATAAAATGAGAACATGCAGAACAAACGTTCTTATTCGGTGTGACGGATGCTTCACTGATTTCGGAGGGAAAGAGAATGAGTGTAAATACAAATAAAACAGAGAAAGATAAAGCACTGGAAGCTGCGATGGCACAGATCCAAAAGCAATTCGGCAAGGGTGCCATTATGAAGCTCGGTGATGAAAGCGCGCAGATGAATATCGACGCGATTTCCAGCGGTTCCATCAGTCTGGATATCGCGACCGGCATCGGTGGCGTGCCAAAAGGCAGAATTGTAGAGATTTACGGACCGGAATCTTCCGGTAAGACAACGCTGACGCTGCATGTCATCGCCGAAGCACAGAAGGCAGGAGGCAAGGCGGCCTTCATCGACGCGGAACACGCATTGGATCCTGTTTACGCGAAGAATCTGGGCGTCGATGTCGGCAGTCTTTTGGTTTCTCAACCGGATACCGGAGAACAGGCACTGGAGATTTGTGATATGCTGGTGCGCAGCGGCGCGCTGGACGTTGTTGTCATCGACTCTGTCGCCGCATTGGTTCCGAAAGCTGAGATTCAGGGAGAAATGGGCGACAGCCATGTCGGTCTGCAGGCCAGACTGATGTCACAGGCCCTCCGTAAGATTACCGGAACGGTTAACAAATCCAACACCTGCGTGATCTTCATCAACCAGCTTCGTGAAAAGGTGGGCATCATGTTCGGCAATCCGGAAGTAACGACCGGAGGCCGCGCGTTAAAATTCTATTCCTCCATGCGTCTGGATGTCAGAAGAATCGAGAGCATCAAGGTTGGGGACAGCGTGGTCGGTAACCGCACCCGCGTCAAGGTTGTCAAGAACAAGGTCGCGCCTCCGTTCAAGCAGGCGGAATTTGACATTATGTACGGAGAGGGAATCTCCAAGGCCGGAGATATCCTGGACTGCGCGGTTGAGGCGAAACTTGTCGAAAAAGCCGGCTCCTGGTATAGTTATGCGGGAGAACGCATCGGGCAGGGACGCGAGAATGTCAAGAATTATCTCAAAGACCATCCGGAGGTTATGGACAGACTGGAAGGACAGCTTTTGGATCAAATCAAAAAAGAAGACGCGCAGACCGAACCGGAGATTCCGGAATCCGATATTTCCGAAATTATGGATATGTTCGTGGACGAGGACGGTGTAATCATTGAGGAATAGGAAGGATTTGCTACAGCGTCTAACCTTCAGCACCGGACATCCACGCTGTCCGAATAAAAAAATATTGAAAGATCAAGAAAATAGCTGAAAGTACTTGACTTTCAGCTGTTTCAATGGTATGATAACTGAGTTGAGCCGCGCAGACTGGGTTTTGAAGTGCAATCAATACGGAATGCCACCCACAATGGCGAGACTGGATAGAGGAGGAATTCATTAAATGTACGCAGTAATTGAAACAGGCGGTAAGCAGTACAGAGTACAGGAAGGTGACATCATCACAATCGAAAAGCTGAATGCTGCGGTTGGTGACGTTGTAACTTTTGACAAGGTACTCGTTCTCGGCGAAGGTAAGGATATCAAAGTAGGTGCTCCTTACGTAGGAACTGCTGTAACAGGAACAGTAGTAGAAAATGGCAAGGGCCAGAAGGTAATCATCTTCAAGTACAAGGCGAAGAAGGATTACAGAAAGAAACAGGGTCACAGACAACCATACACCATGGTTAAGATTGAAAGCTTATCCGGAGCAGCTCCTAAGAAGGAAGCTCCAAAGGCTGAAGAAGTCAAGGCTGAGCCTGCAAAGGAAGAAGCAAAACCTGCAAAGAAGGTTTCCGCTTCCATGAAAAAAGATGAACTCATTGCTTTCGCGAAAGAGAACAACATCGAAGTAGATGAAAAAGCTACCAAAGCAGTTATCATCGAAACGATTGAAGCAGCGTTAAAGTAATAATCTGATATAGTTAGGAGGTACTTTTTATGGCAAGTAAAAAAGGTGTAGGTAGCTCTAAGAACGGTCGCGATTCCGAGTCGAAACGTCTTGGACTTAAGGCTGGCGACGGTCAGTTCGTAAGCGCTGGCAGCATTCTGGTAAGACAGAGAGGAACCAAGTTCCACCCTGGTAACAATGTTGGTATCGGTGGAGATGATACATTATTCGCTAAAATTGACGGAGCGGTTAAGTTCGAAAGAAAGGACAAGAGCCGTAAGCAAGTAAGCGTATATCCAAAAGAAGCTTAATTTAGAGTGATGGACCCTGTACATCTCCGGATGCACAGGGTCTTTTTGTCGATAATTTTCATTGTTTTAAACAATGATATGAGAACAATGACCGGAAAGGAGGTCAGAAGATGTTTGTAGATCGAGCGAAAATATTTATCAAATCCGGAAAAGGCGGAGACGGCGCGGTTACCTTCAGACGCGAACCGTTTGTACCGGAGGGAGGTCCGGACGGCGGAGACGGCGGACGCGGCGGAGATGTCATTTTTCAAGCGGATCGTAATCTCAGAACCCTGATGGACTTTAAATACAAAAAGAAATATGAAGCAGAAAACGGCCAGAACGGCATGAAAAAGAAACGTTTCGGCAAGGCAGGAGAAAATCTCATCATCAAGGTTCCGATGGGAACGGTCGTCATCGATGAAGAAACCGGACTTGTGATGAAGGATCTCGTAGAAGACGGTGAGAGCTTTGTGGCAGCCAAAGGCGGACGCGGCGGACGCGGGAATACCAACTTTAAGAATTCTGTCAGACAAGCACCGAATTTCGCGGAAGCCGGAGGGCCTGCCAAAGAACGGAGTGTAATACTCGAATTAAAACTGATCGCGGATGTTGGTCTGGTGGGTTTCCCAAATGTCGGTAAGTCCTCACTTTTAGCTGTCGCGACCAGTGCGCAGCCCAAAATCGCGAACTATCACTTCACGACAATCGATCCGAATTTGGGTGTCGTAAAAATTCACGACACCAGCTTTGTGATGGCGGACATTGCCGGAATCATCGAAGGAGCCAGCGAAGGACTCGGTATGGGCTTTAAATTCCTAAAACATATCGAAAGGACCAAGGTTTTGATTCATGTCGTCGATGTGTCCGGCAGTGAGGGACGAGATCCAATTGAAGATTTCGACAAGATCAACAAGGAACTCGAACGCTACAGTTCGCGCATTCTCAAAAAACCACAGCTTGTCGCGGCAAACAAGATTGATATGATCGAAGAAGATGATCCGCGCTATCTCGCGTTCAAAGCGCATGTAGAAAAGCTTGGTTATCCGGTATTTCCGATGTCAGCGCCGTTAAATCTGGGTGTTAAGGAGATTTTAGAGGCTGCATTGGTGGAATTACGCAAAGTTGAAGCTGACCCTGCCGCGCAGCAGGAGGATATAGAATACTTTGACTTTGAGAGTGAGGAACGGGATCCAAATTATCGTGAAATCATCTGCGGGTACGATGAGGCGGATGATGTCTATACCTTGGAAGGAAAACAGCTTTCGAAGATCTTTCATTCAACGAATTTCAACGATATGGGTTCCCTTCGCTATTTGTACAAATATATCGAAAAGAACGGGGCAATCGACCGCCTGAAGGAGCTTGGACTCTCAGAGGGCGACACGATTCGCATTGAGGACTACGATATGGAGTATTGGGAGGAATAACGTCTGCTGTGATATTTTTTGCGCTCATCTCATAAACTGTGAGAGATGGGAGGCAAACGTCATGAATCCTAGAGAAAAAATAATCACGCAGTGCGTACTCTGCTGTCTGGTGTTTGTGTGCGCGAAAGGCATTTCCTTTTTACCTAATGAACAGGTGCAGAAAGCACAAGCCACAGTGCAGCGACAGCTTGAAACGCATTACACGGAAGACGATTGGAAGCGATTTGCTTCCGGATTTTGTCGAAAAATAAAAAAAACACCTTTGGCAATCGCAAACGCAGTGGCGCGGGCAAACTCTGCTGACTCTGCAAACTCTGCTGACGAGATGTCGAGCATACGCAGGGCTGCAGAGTCAAAAACCACGCGGCCGGTCTGCGCACCTGCGGACGGAATCGTTTTAACATCGGGAATTGACAAAAATCTTGGTATGATTGTGAAAATTCAACACGAAAAACAGATATCCACTTGCGGAAATCTTTGCCGCGTAACGGTTGTTGAAAACGACGCGGTAAAAAAAGGCGATGTCATCGGATATTATGATAAAACATGCGGAAAAGATTTTTACTATGACAAAGAAGAGAATTACAGAAACTGAAGTAAATCAGTTATACGCGCGGTGCAAGACGCCGCCGCACGTGATCGCGCACTGTAAGGCCGTCGCGGATACCGCAGTGACTATTGGCGCGGCTTTGAATCAAAAAGGATATCAGTTTGACCTCTCACTGCTTCGAAGCGCCGGGCTGGCACATGATATCGCGAGAATTCAGGAGGATCATGGCGCGGTTGCCGCGGATATTCTGCAGGAACTCGGTTATCAGGACGAAGCGGATATTATACGTCATCATATGCACTATCCTTTGGCAGCGCATATGGACAAGCTGACTGCCTGCGATCTGGTCTGTCTGGCAGATCGTCTGGTGATTGAGGATCAATATGTGGGGCTGGACAAGCGCTTTGACTATATCATGCACAAAAATGAAAATCAGACGATGGCCAAAGAAAAGATTCTGCAAGCGAAGGCGCAAACGCGGCAGCTGCTTGACGAAATGGAAGCGGTCTTGGGCCAATCCATCGACAGCCTCTTTTGCCCAAAACAAGAAACGACGGAAAGATGAATATGAAAGAAATAAACACACAATATCAGCTGGATACGCTACTAAAAAGAGTGGAAAAGCCGGGACGCTATATCGGCGGCGAGCTGTTTTCCGCGCAAAAAGACCTGCGGCAGATAGAAGCGCGCTTCGCGTTCGCATTTCCGGATCTTTATGAAATCGGCATGTCATATCTGGGACTGCAGATTTTATATCATCAGCTGAACAAGCACGAAAACATATATTGTGAACGCGTCTTCGCGCCCGCGGGGGATATGGAAGCGCTGATGCGCGCGGAACAAGTCCCGCTGATGACACTCGAGACAAAAACACCGCTTACCGAAATGGATTTTGTCGGCTTTACGCTGCAGTACGAGATGTCCTTTACGACGATTTTGAACATGCTGGATCTTGCGGGAATTCCTGTCCACGCGCATGAGCGAGACGAAAAATTCCCATTGGTCATTGCCGGAGGTCCTTGCTCCTTTAATCCGGAACCACTCGCGGATTTTGTCGATTTATTTTTGGTAGGCGACGGAGAGAAAGCACTGCCGGAGCTGGTTCAAAAATACATCGAATGCAAGCAGAAAGACATAACGACAAAGGAAGCCTTCCTCAAAGAGGCCTGTAAGCTGGATGGCGTCTATGTTCCACGCTTCTATGCGCCGGTTTACGCAGAAGATGGAACGATAAAAGAATTATGTAAACTATATGAGGCGGCTCCATTACCCGTAAGACGCGCGATTCTGCCGGAAATCGAAAGTGTCGATTTTCCTGTGGAACCGATCATTCCAATCGTGGAGGCAGTACACGATCGTTCTGTTGTGGAAACCTTTCGCGGCTGTACGCGTGGCTGCCGTTTTTGTCAGGCTGGCATGATCTATCGCCCTGTACGGGAGCGTTCCAAGGATAAAATTATGCAGCTGGCGGAAGCGCAGCTCCAAAATACCGGAAACGATGAGCTTTCGCTGCTCTCACTTTCAACCAGCGACCACTCCTGCTTTGAAGCACTCACCATGGAACTGATCGATTATACCAAAAGAGAGAATGTTTCTTTATCTCTGCCGTCTTTAAGAATTGACAAATTCGCCTTTGATGTACTGAATCGTATCCAGGAGTACAAAAAATCGGGCTTAACTTACGCGCCGGAGGCCGGCACGCAGAGGCTGCGTGATGTCATTAACAAGGGTGTGACAGCGGCCGATATCTATCAATCGATAGAACAGGCGTTGGAACTTGGCTGGAAGCATATCAAGCTGTATTTTATGATTGGTTTGCCGACGGAAACCTACGCGGATCTCGATGGGATTGTCGAAATCGCAAAAAACATCCGCGAGCTTAATTACAAGATCAACGGACCCAAAAGCGGCCGCTTCAGTTTAACGGTCAGCGTTTCCAATTTTGTTCCGAAGGCGCATACACCGTTTCAGTGGATGGCACAGGATACACCGGAGATGTTCGAGGAAAAGCATAATTATCTGGCAGAACGTCTAAAAAAACTGAAGGGTGTCAGCTTTAACTACCACGACAATAAAACCAGCGTGTATGAGGCTGTATTCGCCAGAGGTGACCGCAGATGCGGGAAACTCCTGTATGAGGCTTTTCGCGCAGGCTGCAGACTGGATGGCTGGACAGAGTATTTTAACCGGCAGGGTTGGGAAACCGCCTTCACGAAGAGCGGGATTGATGTGAATTTTTATACGACGAGACAGCGCTCCTACGATGAAATCCTGCCATGGGATATCATTGACAGCGGGATTTCAAAAAATTTTCTTAAACGGGAAGCGGAGAAAGCGCTCGCGGCTCAAACTACGCGAGACTGCCGTTACGGCTGTGTCGGCTGCGGCATGAATCAAAGGGTGGTTTGCCCGATGGAGGGTATCTATGGCAAATAAATATGTGATCAGGTTTTCCAAGACCGGATATGTTAAATATACCTCGCATTTGGATCTTTTGCGCATGTTTAAACGCGCGTTCAAAAAAGCGGAGCTGGGACTCGCTTATTCTCAGGGTTTCAATCCGCATCCGAAGATGGGTTTCGCGCAGCCGCTTTCTCTTGGTTACGCGGGACGAAACGAGCTGATTGAATTTGAGACTGATCGTCCGCATCAGACAGCAGAGATTCTCCGCGCCATGCAGGGTAAAATGCCGCAGGGTATCGAGATCAGCGCTTGCTATGAACTGCCGCCGGAGGTCAAATCTTTAGCGGCTGCCGCGGATAGCGCGGAATACAGGATATGGATCTTAACGGAAAAATCAGAGCCGCAGCTGCAAGAGGATCTAAAAAAATATCTGCTGCAAGATGAAATCCTTGCCATGAAACGGATGAAAAAGACCAAAAAAGAAGAACCGGTCAATATCAAAAACATGATACGTCGTGTCGAAATCTCTAAGGCCGGAGATTTTGCTGTCCTCGAGGCTTTGCTGGACTGCGGAAGTCAATCTAACTGCAGTCCGGAGCTTGTCATCGCGAGCTTTTGTGCGTTCGCTCAAATCTCCACGCCGAGGAATATGATTGAAGTCGAGAGAAGAAATATAAACTTTGTAAACAAGTTACAATTTTAGTATTGACATCCTCCTACTATATGATGTAATATTATGTCAAAGGAGGATGTATATTCATGTTGAAGTATCAGACTTTTGTTTCACTCAAACGCATGCTGCGCGTTGAAAATGCGAAACATTTTTTACAGCAGCATCGAGATCAGATCAAAACAGTTGCCTTACCATGCTTGGTACTGGCCGCTGTTTTGTTTTTTTGGTTTTATGGCAACGCGCAGGATTCAGAGCAGGTTCATATGGAAGACGCGCAGACAGCCGCGGAGAACCAGCCGACAGAAACTCAGCAGGCAGAACTTGCAGGTTCCGAAACGAAGGGGGCGGAGAATATACCGGAACAAGGCGATATTTATGTCGATATTTGCGGGGAAGTTGCCAAACCGGATGTCTATCGTGTCAAGAACGGAAGCAGGCTCTTTGAGGTGATTGCGCAGGCGGGCGGCTTAACCGCGCAGGCGGACATCAATGTCATCAACCGCGCGGAAACTGTTAGAGACGGACAAAAAATACGCATTCTTTCTTATGAGGAAACAAATCAGGGCGCGCAGCAGCAAGGCGATGCTTCCGCATCACAGTACCGCTCGCAGGCACAGGCAAACGATGAGAAGATCAATATCAACCTCGCTGACGCCGCGACTCTGCAGATGATTCCCGGCATCGGCCCATCCAAAGCAGAGCGAATTCTTGAATATCGGGAAACGACAGGACCGTTTCAAAACATCGAGGATATTAAAAATGTTTCCGGGATCGGAAATAAAACATTTGAAAACATTCGAGAGTATTTATGTGTTTCTTAAGTTGTTTTTCTTTTAGTGTAAGTATATTTTTTCCCAAACAGGTAAATCATAGCTGTGAGGTGATGAAATGTTTACACAGAAGAAAAAGAATTATCAGACTTTTTTATATGTGACCATTGTGGCCACGCTGTGCTTTTTGGTACTCGCGCTCTTATGGCCGCGGGAGACACCAAAGGAGCAGCCTGTGGACTTATCGAGTGCCGCGCTGCACAAGGAGAGTGAGGAAGAAGCCAAAACGCCGCGCTCCTCTGATGCGCGGCAAGCAGAGGATGATACGGAGAACGCGGAGGATACGCAATTAACAGAGAATACTGAGAACGCAAAGGATTCAGAGGAAGGGGAAGATGAATTTTTTCCGGAAGGACCGGAAGGAAAAGAACAAAAAGATAACATGCCCGATCCACAAGCTTCATATTATCTAGTAAAGCATGCGGACGGCAAAATCAAGGTCTTCTTTGTGAGCGGTGATGGCAGCATGATTGAACTTGAGGACACGCGGATCGTTTACGAAGTGCTCGGGACGGAGGATCAGGAACACTTTGACGCAGGCTGGCGTATCGACAGCCAAAAAGATTTGGCTGTTCTGCTGCAGGATTTTGAGAGTTAGGTTTGGGCAAAAAAATGAAAAAAAATATCAAAAAAGCGTTTGTTTTGTTCTGCGCGGTTCTGACCGCGATTGGTGGCATCGGCTTTTGTGTAGATCATTACAGGGAAGCCAAAGAAACAGTGCAGGTCATTAGCGAGCGCGTACTGATACCCTGTGGACAGTCGGTAGGCATCAAAATGAATGTAAAAGGAGTTCTGGTTGTCGGTCTCGAAGAAATCGAAACCGCGGATGGGATTGTCAGTCCGGCTTACGAGGCAGGCTTACAGATCGGAGATATCATTACGCGGATAGACGGAATCGCGGTAAACTACGCCTCAGAGGTTTCCGATATCATTCACACCGCCGGCGCGAAAGATCTTGAACTTACACTCAGACGTAAAGAAGAAAATTTGAAGCTTTCAATCAGACCGGTCAAGGATAATCTCAGCGGTTCCTATAAGATTGGATTGTGGGTCAAAGAAAAGATCGCGGGCATCGGAACCTTGAGCTTTTACGATCCTCGCACGAATACCTTTGCCGCCTTGGGACATGGGATTTACGAAGCGCAGACGGGAACGCTGCTCGGTGCCGGAGACGGCGAGCTGCTGCCGACCGAAGTCAAGTCCATCAAGGAAGGCAGCGTCGGCAAGCCGGGAGAGATTCGCGGGGTGTTTTACGGAAACGAACAGCCCTTCGGTACGGTAAAAAAGAACTCCTCCTTTGGTGTTTACGCGAAGGGAACTGATTTACGGCTTTTTGCTGAAGCGGAACCGATTGTTTTGGGACATCGTGACCAGATAGAAAAAGGAAAGGCCTGTATTTTGACAACAATTGACGGAAACAGGGTTGAAAAATTTGAGATTGAGATTACTAAAATTAACAGACAAGATAAGCCGGAAAGCAAAAGCATGGAGATTAAGGTAACAGACAGCCGCTTGCTCGCGTACAGCGGCGGTATCGTGCAGGGAATGAGCGGAAGTCCGATTATTCAGAATAACCGCCTGATCGGCGCGGTAACCCATGTCTTTGTCAATGATCCTGCCAAGGGTTACGCCATCTTTGCGGATTGGATGGTAAAAATGTGTGATGAGGCAGACTAGTTTTGCTGAAAGTCTTTTTGATTCTACCGCAGAGTCCGGATGCTTGGAAGACGCCTGTGCCGCAGCACAGATTGCTTTTACATGTCAAAAAAGTAATGTATAGCGAGTTTTTCGCGTTTTATTCCCGAAATCTGTAACAAATTGTTTCAAAAAACTTTCCCCGACGGGTTGACAATATACTACAATTAATTTGAGGATATGACCGGAAACGGTAAATTCGAACGTGTGTGTGAGGCAGAAAAAGAAAAAAAGAAGTGTGAATGTGAACGTAGAGGAGGAAATTATGAAAAAGATTACAATTGGTGTTGTGGACGATAACAAAGACTTTTGCGATCTCGTAACAGAACAGCTGAGGAAGCAGAGCAATATGGAGCTTTGCTTTGTAGCTAATGACGGCAGGGAGGGAATAGAAGCAATCAAACAGGGCAGATGTCCGGATGTTTTGGTTTTGGACCTGATTATGCCGCATTTGGACGGCTTCGGCGTATTGGAAGCTTTGAATACTCTGGAACTGCCTAAATATCCGCGTGTCATCATGACCTCAGCAGTAGGGCAGGATTCCATCATCCAAAAAGCTATGCAGCTGGGTGCACAGTACTATTTGGTAAAGCCCGTCAATATGAGTATGTTAATTAAGCGAATTCATCAGCTGCAGGACAACGGGCGCGAATTCTTTATCCACGATGCCGCGCAGGGGAATTTGAGTAAGTCTTTGGTTTTGAAGGATTCCCTGGCAGCCAATGACTTGGAGGTTGATATCACGAACCTGATTCACGAGATTGGTGTTCCAGCGCATATCAAAGGTTACCAGTACATGCGTGACGCCATTACGCTGGTCGTCTCCAACATGGATTTGCTGAGCGCAGTCACCAAAGAGCTTTACCCGACCATCGCCGCCATGAACGGCACAACGCCAAGCCGCGTGGAGCGCGCGATTCGCCATGCCATCGAGCTCGCATGGAATCGCGGCAAGCTCGAAACCTTAAATAATCTGTTTGGTTATACAATTCAAAATGACAAGGGAAAACCGACCAACAGCGAATTTATCGCAATCATCGCCGACAAGCTGCGTTTGGAACGTAAAGTCGGATAATTTTTTCTTTCTTTCCCGCAAAAGCCCATTGCGCTACATTGCAATGGGTTTTTGACTTTCGAAAAAGGATGAATGAGAAAAGAAAAGAAAAAAGCGCGTAACGAAAAAGAAATTCAGAATTTCATGGGAAATATTGAATAAAAGTGGTATAATATCCTTACAGGGCGAGTGCCGTGGCGAGGCCGCGGCAAAGCTGACCCAAGACAAGTAAAAATTTTGGATGGGAGAGGTGTATAACATGGTAACAAAAGAACAGATCGCGCGTATCAACGAGCTTGCAAAAAAGAAGAAGGCAGAAGGTTTAACCGCGGAAGAACAAGCAGAGCAAAAAGTGCTTTATCGGGCATACATCGATGCCTTCAAGGCAAATCTTCGCGCGCAGCTGGAAAACATCGAAATCATCGATGAGGATAAACAGGAAGTCGAAAAGATCGAAGAAGAAGTGGAAGCCTTGGAGGAAACATTGGCGGAAAGCGAGAATAAACTCAAATAATCGCGGAAGCAGCCGAAAAATTTACGATATAAAGCAAGATTTGGGACGAGAAAATGACAAATTTCTCGTCCTTGTGTTTATATACTGTTCTTATCAGCTTAAAAGGGGGAAGTCGCGGCATTGATACAGATACGCGATCAGAAGAAGATGAAAAGACAGATATTCAAAAAACTTTTGCTTGTTTTTTTGATTTTGGCTATGCAGATCATGTTAGTTTCCGGTACCGATCAGAATGCGTTGATTCGAAATCTGGTGGAACAGAGAATTGAGATCATGAATGCGTTTTTTAACGGAACTCTGCTCGAAAAAGACGCGGCGGCCGCTTTGTCCAAGGTGGAGAGCGGCCGCCTGCTTCACGAGGATTTACAGGCGTTTCACGATTATTTTCAAACTGATATCGAGGTTGTTGCATCCTATCATGTTTCTGTTCCGAAGGTGACTTACCGCGATGAAGATGTGATAACCGCGCTCGTACGCGTCAAATGGATCACTTTGGGCGCGCCTACCGAGGAAAACGAACATCCTTTACAGGAAACGATCTCATATTACAGTGTGATTGTTGAAAAAGTCGAAAAATCCTATAAATTAGTGCAGTTTTTTTAGATTCTAATGTTTGAAATCTTGCTTTTTTTGGTATAATAGTTCTGTTAATCATCTTTTTAAAAGATCAGATGGATTCGGAAACTTCGAACCCCAAAACAGACATACCTCATGGTCAGCCACGCTGCCATGCAGAATATAAACAGGATGATAATCAAAGGAGCAAATGTCATGAGAAACGTATACTTAGACTATTCAGCAACGACACCCGTCAAAGAAGAAGTCTTAAAAGAAATGCTGCCGTATTTTACAGAAAAATTCGGCAATCCTTCGAGCTTATATGATACAGGACTGGAAGCGAAAGCTGCCGTCACGCATGCCAGAGAGCAGGTCGCGGCATTGATTCACGCTGATCCGAAGGAAGTCTTTTTTACAGCCGGCGGAACAGAGTCCGACAACTGGGCACTTTTTGGCGCTTGTGATAAATTAAAGGAAAAAGGCAATCATATCATCACAACAAAAATTGAGCATCACGCGATCCTGCACTCCTGCGCTTTCCTCGAAAAGCATGGCTTTGATGTTACCTATGTCGGTATCGACAAAGATGGCAGAGTAAATCTCAAAGAACTGGAGGACGCGATTACAGACAAAACCATCTTAATCAGCGTCATGATGGTCAATAATGAAATCGGAACGGTGCAGCCAATCAGGGAAATCGCGAAGATTGCCAAAGCGCATAAGATTCTCTTCCATACCGACGCGGTGCAGGCTCTCGGCAATGTTCCGATCGATGTGAAGGACATGGGAATCGATTTGATGTCGATGTCCTCTCATAAAATTTACGGGCCGAAGGGCGAAGGCGCGCTGTACATTCGCAAAGGAGTCAGAATTTCCAATTATCTGCATGGCGGTGCGCAGGAAAGCGGTCACAGAGCCGGTACCGAAAACTTAACCGGTATCGTTGGTTTTGGCAAAGCGGCAGAGCTCGCGAGAATACATTTCGATGAACACGTCGCGCATTGCAGCAGTTTGAGAAACTACTTCGTAGACAGGGTGCTCAAGGAGATTCCGGACACCGAACTAAACGGCACGATGGAGGGCAGACATCCCGGCAATGCCAATATTACCTTCAAATTTATTGAAGGAGAATCGATTTTGTTACTCTTAAATCAGTTTGGCATCAGCGTCTCCACCGGTTCAGCATGTTCCTCTGCGTCTTTGGAGCCATCTCACGTTTTAACCGCGCTCGGCGTGCCGGTTGAGATGATTCATGGAACAGTTCGATTCACCGTCGGTGATTTTACGACAAAAGAAGATATTGATTACGTTGTCGATCATTTAAAAACAATTGTACAGAAATTAAGAGCATTGTCTCCGATTAACGCGCAGAAAGGTTGGTAAAAATATGGCTTTATATAACGATACAGTAATGGAACATTTCTTAAATCCCAAAAATGTTGGTGAAATGGAAGACGCAGACGGAACGGGCATCTATGGCAGTCCGGTCTGTGGAGATATGATGCAGATTCAGATCAAGGTTGATGAGAACGATGTGATTACAGACGCGAAGTTCAAGACCTTTGGCTGCGGCTCCGCTATCGCATCCTCCAGCATGGCAACTTCGATGATTATTGGCAAAAAGGTTGAGGACGCGCTGGAGATTACCAACAAAATGATCATTGATGAGCTCGGCGGACTTCCTCCGGTCAAGGTACATTGTTCTGTCCTTGCGGATAAGGCAATAAAAAACGCCATTTACGACTACGCGATGAAGCATGGGAAGAAATACGCGGCACTTGAAGGATATGATCCGAACGCGGACGAGGATGACGAGGAACATGGAACTGCGGAAGAATAAAGTATTATTGGGATTAAGCGGCGGGGTCGACAGTGCCACCGCTGCTTTGTTATTGAAAGAAAAGGGCTGTGAGGTCGTCGGCTACTATTTTGACGTCAAAGGAAAAAATGAGGCTGGCAGAGCTTCCGCGGAGGATGTCGCGAAGCAGCTTAACATTCCGTTGATTTATGAAGATGTATCGACGGATTTTCGCGAGATCGTCATCGAAAACTTCATAACGGAGTATCTGCATGGAAGAACCCCGAATCCTTGCGTTCTCTGCAACCCGAATATCAAATTTAAGCGCTTGATTCGTCACGCGGACGAAATCGGTGCCTATTACATCGCGACCGGTCATTACTGCCGGATTTTGCGTGACGAGACCAGGCAGCTTTCCTACATCCGCCGCGCGGTCAATGACCAGAAGGATCAGTCGTATATGCTCTACCGCTTGGGGCAGGACGTGCTCAGTCGCTTGATCTTTCCACTCGGGGAATTTCGTTCCAAGGAAAAAACACGTGAAGTCGCGCGGGACGGCAAGCTGAGCAACGCTGACAAAAAGGACAGTCAGGAAATCTGCTTTATCGAGCCGGAGGATAATTATGTGAGCTATATCACCGCCGTGGGCGGAACTTCCGCGCCCGGTAATTTTGTGGATCGAGAGGGCAGAGTGCTCGGCAGACACAAAGGTATTCTGCATTATACCATCGGACAACGCAAGGGTCTTGGAATCTCACTCGGAAAACCTGCTTTCGTGACGGAGATCCGCGCAGCGCGAAACGAGGTCGTGCTCGGCGATAATGAGGAGCTTTTTGCCTGTGAGGTGCGATCAACGAATCATATTTTTGCAGACGGAAACCCTGCCGCTTACGACGGCAAAACCGTTTTTGCGAAGGTACGCTATTCGGCACCGCCGTCAGAGGCCGTACTGCATGTCGAAGGTGATAAAATTAAAACCGTTTTCGCGAAGCCGCAGCGTGCGATGACGCCAGGACAATCCATCGTTTTTTACGATGATGACAAATTGCTTGGCGGTGGTTTTATCGAGTAAAAGCTTTTTTCGCATAAAAATCGCAACTTCTCACATAATAGCATCGAGAGGAGTGATGAGAGATGAATAAAGCTGCGGGCGCAGTTATTATGGCGGCCGTCGGAACCGCTGCGGTCATGACCTACGCGTCGATGAAGCCGCGGGCGAAGAACCAATTAAAAAAGGAATTTCGCGACACATTCCATCATATGGATGATGTCAAAGAAGAGCTCTGTCATGTACGCGATGATATGAGCGGGATGGCCAAAACATTAAAAAATCAAATGTAAAAAGAACAAAAGATTGAACAAAAGTCTATGGTTTTTCATGGACTTTTTGTTCAATTTATGGTATGATTTTAATATTATTTGTTTCATAATTCCTACAGTTCACATAGCAATTCAGGAGGATCTCATATATGGAAAGACTAGGATTAAACGAAATCAGAAGGCGATTTTTGGACTTCTATGCTTCAAAAGACCATTATGTCGGTAAATCAGCCAGTTTGATTCCGCGAAACGACAAATCCATACTCATCATTAACTCCGGCATGGCGCCGCTCAAAGCCTATTTTGCCGGAACGGAAACACCGCCAAAGAAGCGGATGTGTACCTGTCAAAAATGCATTCGTACCGGCGATATCGATAATGTCGGCCATACGGCGCGTCATGGTACATTCTTTGAAATGCTTGGAAATTTCAGCTTTGGTGACTACTTCAAAAAAGAATCTCTGAGCTGGGGCGTGGAATTTTTGACGCAGCATTTGGGTTTTCCACTGGAAAAGCTGTGGGCAACCGTTTATTTGGATGATGAGGAAGCCATCAACATCTGGAAATCACTCGGCATGAATCCGGACCATATCGTGCGGCTTGGCAAAGAGGATAACTTTTGGGAAATCGGACTCGGCCCATGCGGACCGGACTCGGAGATATTTTACGACCGAGGGGAAGAATTCGGCTGCGGTAAACCGGACTGCAAGCCAGGCTGCGACTGCGACCGTTTCTTGGAAATCTGGAATCATGTGTTCACGCAGTTTAGCAAGGAAGAGGATGGATCTTATTCCAATTTAGCGCATCCGAACATCGATACCGGCATGGGACTTGAGAGAATGGCCTGCGTAATGCAGGGGACAGATTCCATCTTCGATGTCGATACCATCAAATATATTCTCGACGGTGTTGTAGAAAAATCCGGCGTAACCTACCATGACGGCGCGGAACCAACAGATGTTTCCATCCGCATTATTACTGACCACCTCAGAGCCATGACTTTTATGATCGCGGATGGCATCATGCCTTCCAACGAGGGCAGAGGTTATGTGCTGCGGAGACTTCTTAGAAGGGCGGCGCGCCATGGCAGGATTCTCGGCATAGAGGGAAGCTTCCTGGTCGCCTTATCAAATCGTGTCATTGAGGTTTCGGGAGAAGCCTATCCGGAATTACTTGAAAAGAAAGAGTACATCCAAAAGATTATTCAGGTAGAGGAAGATAATTTTGCGGCCACCATTGATAAAGGTGAGGAAATCATCGCGGGATATATCGATGACTTAAAACAAACAGGAAAAACCGTCTTGGACGGAGCCAGCGTTTTCAAGCTTTATGATACTTTCGGCTTCCCGTTGGAGCTGACTGAGGAAATCTTAGCGGAAAACGGCTTTACCGCAGACAAAGAAGGCTTCCAAATGCACATGCAGGCGCAGAAGGAGCTGGCGCGTAAGAACAGAAAATCCAATGAGGATGAGGGCTGGGACAAAAATGAACTTGACCTCGATATTCCAAAGACTGTTTTTACAGGATACGACACGCTCCTGGATACCGGCAAGATCTTAGCGATTCTTGCGGATGGAAAGCTGACTGATTCTGTCAGTGAGGGACAAAAAGCGGTAGTCCTTGTAGATCAAACACCGTTCTACGCGGAAGGCGGCGGACAAGTTTGCGATAAAGGTTTTATGTCAACCGTTACAGAGGCTGACGATGAAAAAATCTTTGACGCGGAAGTTATAAAAGTTGAAAAGAAAGATGGAATCTTTTATCATACGGTCATGGTTTTAGCTAATTCCATTCATGTCGGCGATGAGGTCTTGCTTACGGTAGATCCTGAAAAGAGAAATGCGGCGGCCAGAAACCATACCGCGACCCATCTGTTACAGAAGGCACTTAAGGAAGTGGTCGGCAATCACGTGGAGCAGGCAGGCTCTATGGTCAACGAATCGATGCTTCGTTTTGACTTTTCCCACTTCGAAGCGGTGACAAGTGAACAACTCGCGAAGGTCGAAGCTATCGTCAACGAAATGATCGACAATTTCCTGCCAGTAACTACCGCCGAAATGAGTTTGGAAGAAGCGCAGAAAACCGGCGCGATGGCTTTATTCGGCGAAAAATATGGTTCGACCGTCAGAGTGGTCAATGCCGGAGATTGGTCTATCGAGCTTTGCGGCGGTACGCATGTAAAGAATACCGGAGAGATCGGCGCGTTTAAGATTATCTCTGAGGGCGGCGTTGCTTCCGGTGTCAGAAGAATTGAGGCCGTAACCGGTGCCGGCGTTCTTCAGGCCGCGAAACAGGCAGAGAATATCCTCGGACAGGTTTGTGAGGCGTTGAAATGCAATAAAACTGTCTTAGCGGATAAAGCGAAGTCTATGGCAGAGGAACTCAAAGCGCTCAAAAAAGAGTTGGAAGAAATGAAAAAGGCCGCAATGGGCGGCGAAGCTGACGCGATGGTCGCAGGCGCTAAACAAATCAATGGTGTCAAGCTTATCTGTAAGGAATTCGCTGATTACCAGATCGCGGATCTCAGAAACCTTTCTGATGATATCAAGGCGGCAAACAAGGGCATTGTGATGGTATTCGCGACCGTTAACGGACCGAAGGTTACCTTCCTGGTATCTGTCACGGATGATTTACTGGACAAAGGTTATCACGCCGGTAATATGATTAAACAGATCGCGGCAGCCTGCGGCGGCGGAGGCGGCGGTAAAGCGGACATGGCGCAGGCCGGAGCAAAAGATCCGTCGAAAATTAAAGACGCATTTGCGCTTGCGGAATCTCTGATAAAATGATAGAATAGAGCTAGCGGAAAAGATGTATAGATAGAAGGAGGTTACTCGGACATGGATAAGAACACAATTATGTTTGACGCGTTCAAAACGCAAAAAACACACAAACAGATTTTAGAAGATGTTTATTGCGCGCTGAAAGAAAAGGATTACAATCCGATCGATCAGCTCGTGGGATATTTGATTTCCGGCGATCCTTCCTATATCACCAGTTATCATAATGCGAGGACCCTCATCAAAGGCATTGATCGCGATGAACTGATTGCGGAAATGCTCCGAGAATACATCGATGTAGAATGACTCTTAGAAGCGGACAATTCAGTCCGCTTCTTTCTTATGCTGTGTCAGTTTTTTAACATAGAGAGGATCATTGACACTGCCACCAAAATAATAAAGGAGAAGGCATACAAATTATGAGAAAAATGGCACTGGATGTCGGAGACAAAACTGTAGGCATCGCAGTCTCAGATCCGTTGAACATCACCGCGCAGGGGATCATGACCTTAGAGCGCGTCGGCATCCGCAAGGATACTGGTAAGATTCTGGATCTGGTCAAGGAGTATGACTGCGATACTATCGTGATTGGCTTAAACAAAAATCTGGACGGCTCTGACAGTATCCAAACAGAAAAAGTTTATGAATTCCGGACGATGTTGGAGAACAAGATGCGTTCCGGCGGCATGAAAGGAATTGAAGTCGTCTGGCAGGATGAGCGCTTTACGACAGTCATCGCAGAACGGGTTCTGATTGAGGCGGATGTTCGGCGAAAAGACAGAAAAAAAGTAATTGACAAACAGGCTGCTGTTGTCATTTTACAAAGTTATCTGGATAGTTTGAGATAAAAGAAAACAGGAGAAGAAATCATGAAAGAATTTTTAGCTAAAAAAGATATCGTCATTTCCGTCAAGCGTTACGGCATTGACGCGCTCGGCGCTATGGCGCAGGGCTTATTTTGCAGCTTATTGATCGGTACGATCATCAACACCCTGGGAACACAGCTGAATATTGGTGTTTTGACGATGACGGTCGCGACTATCAACGATATTCCCTATACGGTCGGCGGACTCGCTTCCGCGATGAGCGGACCGGCGATGGCAGTTGCCATCGGTTACGCACTGCATTGCCCGCCGCTTGTGCTGTTCTCGTTGATCAGCGTCGGATTCGCTTCCAACGCGCTTGGCGGTGCCGGTGGTCCTTTGGCAGTTCTTTTCGTCGCGATTTTTGCGGCGGAGATTGGCAAAGCAGTTTCAAAAGAAACCAAGATCGATATTTTGGTGACGCCGCTTGTGACGATTGGTGTCGGCGTCGCTCTGTCCGCGTGGTGGGCACCCGCGCTTGGCGCTGCCGCTATGAAAGTCGGCAGTCTGATCATGTGGGCAACCGATTTACAGCCGTTCCTGATGGGAATTCTGGTTTCCGTTCTGGTCGGTGTCGCATTGACCTTGCCGATCTCATCCGCGGCAATCTGTGCGGCGCTGCAGCTGACCGGGCTGGCCGGCGGTGCTGCTGTGGCAGGCTGCTGCGCGCAGATGGTCGGCTTCGCGGTCATGTCCTTTAAGGAAAACCGCTGGGGCGGCTTGATCTCGCAGGGACTCGGAACTTCCATGCTGCAGATGGGTAATATCGTAAAGAACCCGCGTATCTGGATTGCGCCGACCTTAACCTCCGCAATTACCGGGCCGATCGCGACCTGTGTATTTCAGATGCAAATGAACGGACCGGCAATCTCTTCTGGCATGGGCACCTGTGGTATGGTAGGTCCGATCGGTGTCTACACAGGTTGGGTCAATGACATCGCTTCCGGCTTCAAAACGGGTATCACCACTGTGGACTGGATTGGATTAGCCTTGGTTGCGGTCATTCTTCCGGCTGTCATTTGTCCGCTGATCAATCTCTTCCTGCGCAAAGCCGGTTGGGTCAAAGACGGAGATCTGAAGCTGGCAGAATAGGGAACTGTACATAAATTTACATAAAAACACAAAAAAACAAATCTACAATTGTATTTATGTGAAACGCGAGGGGCATCCACCGATAGAGTCCTCTCGCGTTTTTTTGTCTGTCTGTTCCTTCTTAACAAAATTCTATCCTGTTTCTCGCTTTTAGAGTTGACTTTTCTAACTGAATCGGTAAAAATATTGCTAACGAAACAGATTGAAAATTCAATGGCCGCGAAAAAGTAAACCAACGGTCGATTGTAATCTTTCAAAGAAAGAAGTATATTTATCACAAGCGAGGGGTATCATGTATGGTGTGGAATATGTAAAGGTTACCAGCCTGTACAAAGGCCTTGGATTCAAGACCCAGTGGCAAAAACTGAGCAAGACGATGTCAATTGGCGCGTAATACGCTTTGTAGAATCTAAGCGCGTAAAACGAAGCACGCACAGGACAAAATAAAACATATCAATATATCCAAAAAAGAACAACGGTCTTTCACTGGCCGTTGTTCTTTTGAAGGCGTGGATAACAGGAATAGGGAAGAATCGTGAATGACTTATATGTAATCATCGCCCTTAGATTGTTTTTTCACAGTCAAAAATGCGGCAATATCAACAATCACGACAAAGATCAAAAATGCGTAGGTGAGGCGATCGTCTGTCATCATCAGACAGAAATCATAATATCCATGTAATAAAACCGGAACAAAGAAGGCGAGAAACATGGATAATTTGGCTCTGCCGCGCTTACCATAGGTATCAAAGAATTTTGAGCGAGAGTAGAAGAGACCCATAAACACCGCGAAGGTACAGTGACCGGGAATTGCTAACAGACCTCTGGAGATTACAATCCCAAAACCAAAATTCATGACATACAGAATGTTTTCCAATCCCGCGAAGCCTAAACCGATGAATACCGCGTATACAAGACCGTCAAAGGTATAGTTGAAGTTTGGATCGCGCCAGGTTTTGCGTTTTAAGAAGAATAGCTTGGAGCCTTCTTCGGCGATTGCGATAATGCCAAAACACATGATAAGATAGTAGGTTGTTTTGTCCTGCGGCGCAGAAGCATCAAGAAAGCCAGTAAAGACTTCCTCCAAAATGCTGGCCGGAATACAGGAAAGCATACCAAAACCAAATAAGGCGAGCAATAGGCCGATAGGTTCTTTTTCAACCGTATCTTGTTTGTAAACATATATCATTAGAATGATTGCGGGAAGCAATGCTGCAGCTAAAATGATCTCCATATAAAACTCCTAAAATATCTTAAAAATACGTAAATATCTTTAAGGTATTATAACATGAAAAAAAATAACTTACAAGGCGAAAGACTGAGAACAGACACAACAAGGAAATGAGAATGAGAACGAAAAGAGATAAGAGAATAAAAGCAATTGACAGGATAGGTCTTATTTGTACTTGTCATAACTATTCCTAAAATCATAATTTTGGGAATAGTTATGAACGATTGACTGCCCATGTAACATAAACGCCATTTCAGCTGCATACTTTGATAAGCTGACCGCAGTAATCCATTTTTATATTTATATGATATCAGTCTTTTGCGCATGGAACTACCGGGATCAGTCCGCAGTTACCGGTTACAAATGTGCGTAAAAAAGTGAGACTCTATTTTGCGTTTTAAGCGACTTTTTTTGCAAATGGCATATAACAATACCTATTCCCAAACGTTGAAAAAGCAGAAAATCTTTGCAAATGTAAGGTTACCCGCTTTTTTCCATCATTCGTTATAAATTGGGACTTGGATTGTCATGCCGGCATATAATTGATCCGCGCGGATGTCGTTCAGCTTACATAGACCGTAGACTGCTTCGCGTGTGTCCATATTTGCCGGCATATACGTCTGCGCAATCGACCACAAAGTATCTCCGTACGAAACTTCGATATCTGCGTAATTTTGAATGGTCAAACTGTCAGCTGTATTGAAACCTAACGTAAAGTTGAATGCCGTGGTAATCACAATGATCGTTAATACTACAAATACGGTAAATCTGAATCTGTTCGCAATTCGATAAGTCTTTTTCATTAGGTTTCCACCCCTTTCGAAACATTTGTTCTTTTCTATAATATAGCAGAATAAATGTTCGATGTCAAGCGATTTTGCGAACAAATGTTTAAAAAATGCGAACAAACTTTCTTGTTCGAAATTATTGAATGGTCAAAAGATCTTTTATCAGTTCCACGCACTGGTTCATCTGCCGGATGTTGGCGAATTCGGTCACACCGTGGTGGTTAAAGGTTCCGGTTCCGAGATTCGGGCACGGTAATCGGGATCACATCGCTCTCTTTTGATTGGGTATCATAGACGACATAATTCAAAAATCTTTCTGTAACGTTCATAGGCTTGGCTCCTTTCTCTTTTTCCCTATAACGGCACGAGACGCATCTATAAGCCTATTATAATAAGGAAAACAGCGACAGCTTATCAATGAAAAGAAGCTCCGTCGCCGGGGCTTCCGATATCGTTTGATCCGCAAATTTTCGGACAAAAGTGCGCATAACAAAATCAGAGATTTCTATGCGCACATGGCGCTCACACATGAGCGCCGCTTCGCAAGGTGCTTTTGTCGATATTTCCTACATAATAAAAAGGCTGATGAACAGATTCGAGATCAACAGAAGGAGGATCGGCAGAACGATGCCGACGGCGAGATTAGCGACCGCGAGGATGACTGCCGCCTTCACCTGCTTGTCATAAAGATCCACGAGCCCTAAAATAAATCCGAGGATCAAACTGAGCAGACCGACCTGCGGCAAACCTATGACCACCAGTGGATAAAGCTGCATCAAAAGACTTGCGTGCGGCAGCAGCGCCAGACCGAGCAAAGGTATCAGCAGTGTCAACACGGCCGTCCAAGCACCGATCTTATTAAAGATCGTCAGCGAACGGTAACAGCGGAGCAGCTGCGCCGGACGAAAAGAAAATCTTTCTGCCGGGCGATCCGCATGTTTAGGCGGTTTGCCGTCGGTTTGCCCGGTATAGCAGCGTGGAGCGTTTGTCTGTGGGGTTTCCTGCACGCCCCGGCCTGCTGCGGTATTTGCCGTCTGCGTCTGTTCTTGCTCTTGATCCTGCGTGATGCATAAAAGATAATCTGTCGTCACGCCGAGCGCTTTGGCCAGCGGCATGACAAGCGTGATCTCCGGATAACCTTCCCCGGTTTCCCTTAGTTAAAAATATTACTCTTGTTGATTACTCAACTTTTCCAATAAATCGGTAATATATCTCAATTTCCTGTATTCTTTCGTTATCCTCATTCGTTGTTGCTTCATGTATGAGGATTTTTTCTATCATGGCATTTAATAATGGTGCTGTCAGTTCCTTTGGTACGGAATATTCCTTGATTAACTCAATCCACTTTTCAGCACCTATCATATCCTGTTCCATTTTACTTAGTTCTTCTCTTAGGCTTGTTATCTGCTGTTCCAGTTCTATCTGTTCTTTTTGGTACTTGCTGGACAACATCACAAAATTTCGCTCTGTTATCTTCTCACAGGCTCTATCTTCATACATTTTCGCAAATAAACGGTCAATCTCATTTTGTCTGTTCTCGGCTTTCTTCAATGTACTTGCCTTTTTCTTCTTTTCCCGTATTCTCTCTGCATTGCCAGCTTTCTGTATCTTGTTCAATACCTTTTCTTCGTCCTGCTGTACTGCCTTAGCCCAATACTGCAAGCGTTCCAATACGGCTTGATACAGCACATCATAACGAATGTAGTGCATAGAACAATTACCTTTGCCAAACTGCCCGTAGTAACTGCAAGCATAATAACTGTAAGGCGTTTTATTTGTCTTATTCGTTCCAAATCTCATAGACCAACCACAATCCGCACACTTGACAAGCCCTGCAAAAATCGGCGTTGCCTTTTCCTTTGTCTGTCTGCGTCTTGATTTTATCTGCTCCTGCACACGATAGAACACTTCCTTGTCAATAATCGGCTCGTGAGTGTTTTCTACTCGAAACCATTCACTTTCGGGCTTACGCACTTTCTTTTTGCTCTTGAACGATACCGTAGACTGCATATTGTGAACACTGTTTCCGATATAAACCTCACTTTTCAATATCGCCTTGACATGAGCAATCGTCCACTCATAACGCTTACTTTCGGGTTTTCCCTCAAAGATATGTGCAAAAGTACCGTATCTTGTAAAATTTAGCCATGACGCTGTCGGAACTTTTTCTGCTCTTAACTGCTTTGTGATTTTTGCACTTCCGTAACCTTGATAGGCTAGGGAAAAGATTTTTTCAATAATCCATTTTGTTTCATCATCAACCAACAGTTTTCCTTTGATGTCAGGGTGTTTCTTATATCCTAACGGAGCATAAGCACCGTAATGAGCCCCCTCCGCAAACTTTGTCTTAAATGCTGATTTGACTTTACGGCTTGTATCTCTTGCCACCCATTCATTGATGATGTTCTTAAATGGTGCAATCTCACTTTCGCCTTTTTCGCTGTCTACACCGTCATCAATCGCTATGTAGCGGACATTATGACTAGGGAAATACAATTCTGTATATTGTCCTGTCATAATATAATTTCTGCCAAGACGGGAAAGGTCTTTCGTTACAACACAGTTGATTTTTCCTGCCTCTATATCCTCAATCATTCTTTGAAAACTCGGTCTGTCAAAATTTGTTCCCGACCAGCCGTCATCAATATATTCATCAATGACATTCAAATGATGTTCTTTTGCATATAAACGCAACATACTTCTCTGTGTGGTAATGCTGGAACTTTCGCCCTGTAATTCATCATCTCGGCTTAACCTAAGATAAAGTGCAGTATTGTAAATCTGTTGTTTCATTGTCAGTTATCCTCCTTTATAACTAACCCGTGTTTACAATACCTGCTTGCAAGTAAAGTATAACACGGGTACTTTTTGTCATTCAATCTATTTCTTACAACTGCACCGATTTTATGCGATTGTCTGCTTTGCTTTTTCCAGCATGACATCAGTTAGAAGTTCTTCCATTGTTTTGCCCTTTTCGGAAAAATGCTCTTTTACTACAATCTTTGTCTTTCCTCTGTTGCCAATGCCACACTTGCCATTTTTCTTTTGAATTGTTTTTACAGCATTATCAATAACACATACCCCCTTTCTGTAAAATCTTTCTAAGCAATTCAACGGCTTTTGTCATAGCCCACAGGAGTTCCACCTCTGCATAGTTCTTATGTAGCCGTACCCATTGCGTGCGACGCTCTTAATGCTCAAGCTGTGGCTGTACGGGAGTATCATTATCTGACAGTACAGGTCATGGCGATAAAAGAGGACAAATCTTTTACAAGAACACAAATAGGTTTTCGCTCGCTCTTGCAGGGGAAAGGTCGTGGCGTATTTGTTTCAACGGCTAGCTGTCTGTCAAACGTATTGAATTACTTTATTCAGTTGTCAAAGAACGATTGAAAGAAAAAAATCGTCTTTCCTATATATCGCGTTGGAAAAGAGGAGAAACGTAACCAAAATCCAAAACTTTTTCCATTATTAGTACAAATGGAACGGTTCATTTTGGCAATCAACGGTTGATTTTCTCCTTTTTCACTACTATCTGTACAGCAAACGTCCATTTGCTAAGTTTAAATGGAAAAATTTTAACTTCTTTTCATGCACCATATAGGGATAGAAAATGTCATTTTGCTAAGTTGATGATGAAAAAAGAATATTTTCCTTTTCACACCCTAACTACCCAAACCATACCGTTACTGCCAACAATAGAATGAAATATTTTCTTTGCACCATATAGGGAACGGAAACCTTAAATTGTTAAGTTGAGAACAAAGTATTTTCATCTTTTCACATCAACACTCAACTGCTAATGCCTGTTTGAATACAAAATGATGATGTTTTTCCTCTTTTCACAGAAGACTGTCCACTAATCACGAATTTCCGTCATTTTTTCAAAACTTTTTTCTTCTTTCACTTCATATAGGGACAGCAAGCCCCGATTTAATGACCTATTTTCAAAAAAAGTTTAGATTTCCTTTTCTCGCACCATATCTGTACGCAAGTAGCCATTTTGTTGCAGATTTAATAAAAAATTTATTTTTCTTCTTTCACTTCACATAGGGAATGAAAACAGCTCTTTGCTGACTAAATCTGAAATTTTTCAATTACATTAAAAAATACCGTCATTCTCTTGTGGAACAGCGGTATCTATACGTTCTTCTATGGTTGATTTCTCTAATTGTAATAAATGTTTATGCTTGTCTTTTAGTTCTGCCTGCTCAATCATATCTTTCAGTATCGTTGTACGATTTTCTCTGTCTAATGCCTGTACCATTTTTATGGTTGGTGCGACTTGTCTTTGTAGCCAATGCAACGCTTTTTGTAAAGTGTAAGGCTCTGGCTTTGTGGTTAAGCGTATCGGCTCTCTGTTTTCCCCTACAAACCATGCCCAATCATCATTTGTTATCCATTGACTTTTTGGCTTGTCGTCCTCTCTGTCAACAAAGCGGACATAATGATTGATGATAGAAAAAGCGGTGCGTTCAGCGTCCCGATAGGTCAGTAAATCTACAACCGCATAATAGGCTCGTTCGTTCTTCATGCGTATTTCAAAACGGTTCTTAATCTCCGTATCTTCAATTTCTGTGCCATTCTTGACATACTGCTCATAATTTTTCTGATAAGCACACATATATAATTCGCTACTTGTTGAACCGAGATATAAGGTTTCTCCTGTATTCTTTGGTAAATCGCTACCGCATTTTTCTGTACCGCTGTAATCTTTCTGCATACGGAAGTAGGAGATACATTCGCCAGCCTTGTATTTTTCCTTTAACTTTGGAATATCCAATATTCCTGCTTTATCATTGATAGCCAAATCAAGCCGTTTCATCACACCACCAGCCGTCATACAATCCAGCATGAAGTCATACCATGAGCGTTCCTGTGCCAGTAGATAACATTCCATTTGCCGACAGCCTTTGCCTTTCAGTTCCAATAAAACACCTAAATGCTCCTGCATGGAACACATGATATTGATGTCGCCAAGTACATATTTGCTTTCATATCCGTATTTTCCATAATCTTCATAAAGCATGTAATTAGATTTCAGTTGTAATACATCACGGATAATCGCCAATGCGTCCGTAGTAGGAAAGCGGACACGAAAGTAATCAATCAATAAGAATAGTGGTTCTTGCGGATTGAAACGCTCAATCTGTTTTTCTATGATTTCTCTTAATTCGTCATTCAATGGCTGTTTTCCTTTTTCAATGCGGTTGTAATATTCACGGCTGATACCACAGGCAACAGCAAGCCTTGTTTGTGTTACTCCGTATTCCTCACGCTTTTGTCTTAGTTCTTCAATAAAGTTTTTATCATTCATTCTTCAATTCCTCCAATCAAAAAAGGCAACTACCATAATTGATAATTGCCTGTCATTAAAAATCTGTATAGAAAAAGCAGTCAATCCTAAGACTAACTGCTTTGTGTGTATGGATATAAAATTGCTTCTAATCTTGAATAGGTATCCAAATTTCAATAACTGAATTATCACTATTCCAATGAAAACGATAATCGTATTTTTCAAAGTGTAGGATAATATCTTTTATAGGAATATACGATGTACTAGGAATAATTTCTTCATAAATCTTGCCATAAGTTTCATATATTTTATCCATAGCACCAATATGCTCCACAACCAAATATTTATAAGACGGTATTTCTTTATACAGAAAGCCCTCTGGGGTAATGGTTCTTTGGGGAATAGAACAGAAATAATAAAGTTTTCCATTTCTTCTTTCCATAAAAGCATATTTTACCCAATTTCCTGATTGTGAAAGATACGCTTTTTTCAAACTACTGTTAAACTTTCTCCAAAACTGTGTACTAATCTGAATATTCTTTTTTTGATAATTAGTCAGTTCTACTTCCTGCCCAATAACTGCAAATGCGTTTAATTCCTTTATAGAAAAATTTATCATTTTACCTTGTGAGAAGTGATAACGGTATAACTGTACGCATTTACCGTTATAATACAATTATCAATCGTTATATACCAGTTTTTTCCTTTTCTTGTGATTTCCGCATTAGAAAGGCTAATTTTTTCTTTGCACCATTCAATTACATTTTCTACATTCAAAGATAAGTTCTTTTTAATTCTAATAACGCCAAGTTCAGTTGTGTGAAGTCTTCCTAAGTTTTCCAGTAATTCATTTTCCATATTTTGATACCTCATTTTTCAGCAAATTTATTTGTATGTTTTATACCCCAATTATAACATTCTCATATCAGCACTACAATAAAAATAATTAAGCACCAATAATCTTATTGAACATCTCCAACCGTAAATCTTTCACACCATCAGTGATAAACACTGAGCTGACAGCAATTACGACAACTACCATAATTGCCTGCACTTAAATTTCTGCAAAAGAAAACGACAATCAATTTCTTATTTTTTGAAATCAACTGTCTTTCTCATATTTACTATTCAATTTTCATAGTGATATAGGTACAATTTATATCACTACTGTAAAAATGGGGTTTTGCCTTATAAATACAGCGTTTTCCGCTTGTTAGTGTATAGTGTTTCTTGTTTTTTGTGCCCCCCTTGTTAGATAACGGGGGCTTTGAACGGCTCGCAAGCTCGCCGAACCGCCGAAGCGAACCGCCCCCTTGCAAGCATGGCGGAAAAATCTTAAGGATTTTCCCGCCAACGTGGTCGGATCGCTCCGTCGGTTTAACAGCTTTTCTGTTTCTCTCTAGTTATCTACGCATATAAATCAAATCGGTTATTCCGTTATAAGTCTGTGTTTTACAAAGCCTTAACTTTATTTCCCTGTCTATGTTGCCCAAAAGACGAACCCCATTTCCTAACAGAGTAGGAATAACAGAAATGTAATATTTATCAATCATATTTTTGCTTACCAACTGCTGAACAAGATTTGCTCCGCCACAAATCCAAATATCCTTTCCTGCTTCTTGTTTTAGCCGTTCCAATAATAAAACAGGATTTTCACTTGTAAAATGAATTTGTTGGGAAGAATTGCACTCTTTATGTGTTAATACATAAGTTGTAAATTTATTATATACCCATTCTTGCGGAGAAAGTTCAGTAACAACCTGATGAGAAGTATTCCACCCCATTAAGACAGTATCTATATCTTTGGTAAATTCTGTATAAGTGTCGATGTTTTCATTGTCATTTCCATGACCATTTAGCCAAGCTACTCCACCATTACCGTCCGCAATATATCCGTCAAGGCTCATGGCAATAAATAAAACTACTTTTCTCATTTTTTCTCTTTTATAAATACAAACAGGAATTTATTTCTCTTTTTTACTCATAAGGGAACAACTGATTGCTACAAATAAACCCATTAAAATCCATGGAAATGCTGCTCTTATAAAATCACTAACCATACTTTATTCCTCCTTAAATTCCAATTTCCTTAGTTCTACAAACTGAAATTTTTGCCTATGAATGTATCTTGTTCTTTATACGCAAACAGGCTTCTGTGTGCATAATCCAATGTCTTGAAAACGGCATTTGAATTAGTCCACAAATATCTTTATTACACCAATAATCAATCAGCCAAATTGCTTTTTCATTGTCGTTTACTACATTCAACGATTCTAAGTATCCTTTTCTTTCTTTCGGTATTTTTCTTTTCAATTCATCATAAGATAACCGTTCAAGCATTTTCTCAGTGCTTTCCCATACTTCGAAAATATATAAATATAATTCTTCCAGATTAAGCTGTTTTGAAAAGTCTGCAATCTGCTGTTTCATGAGTTCATTTCCTGTTGTAATGATAGGTGAATTGATACGCTCTTGATAATTGCCTGCAAAAAATACTTGTTCATCTTCATTTATCACTGTATGCACAACTATATCTTCAATGCGGAAAATATGCCAAATAGAATAAGCAATCGTCTTACTATGATAACCATCAGCGTTTATGAAGGGGATTGAGTTAAAATCTTCTCTGCATAATTCTTCTTTGAAAGATACTAAGGTTTGTATTAACTGACTTCGTAAAGTAAGTAAAGTATCAATACCCCTCTTATAAGTATCTTTCTTTTTTATTTGTGCCTGCATTGTTTTATTAAGTTCAGACCATTCCTTATTCATATTCAATACTCTCTCAAATTCTGATTTTATCGCCCCATACAAATTATTTCGTAAACAATCGGCGTCAGGACAGAGGAAAAAGCAGACTACATTTAGAATGTATCTGCCCATTCCTCTGGACTGCACACCGATTTTTACCAATTGAACCAAATCGCTGCGCCACAGCCTTGGCAGGCCATCGCGCAGCGATTTGGTTCAACTGGAATTTGTCTTACAACAATTTATATATGCATAAAAAGCAATATATTTATGAAAACACCCTAAATCCAAAATTTACTCAATTCATTTTTTCCTTACATAAAATGTTCTCGTATATTTCACTTCCTCACCAAGTGTTTCCCCTATCAAAACTTCAAAATCATTGATATCAAATTCTGGAAAGAATGTATCTCCATCTTCAATATTTAAATCTACTTCTGTGATATACATTTTATCTACTATTTGCAAAGCTTCCTTAAATAGTCCATATCCACCAGATATGTATACATCTCGTCCTTTAGCCAATAATAATGCATCTTCTAATGATTTAACTGAAACTAAATTATCTCCTTGATACTCTGTTGTGGTGGAAACAACAATATTCATTCTATTAGGCAACGGATGACCGATTTCTTCATAAGACTTTCGCCCCATAATAACCACATTACCCGTTGTTAACTCTCTAAATTGCTTTTGTTCTCCCTTTATTTTCCATGGTATATTACCATTCTTGCCTATAACATTATTCTTTGACCTCGCAACAATCAAACCTATCATCTATTTCATCCTCCATAATATGATGTCGTACCTGTGATTCCATCAAGTGCACCACATCTTAACAAACTCAAAATTATCTCGAACTAACCAGCTCGACAAATTCCTTTTTTGTCTTCATCTGCATTATATCATATTGTTATAAGCATTGCCATTTCTTTTCTGCTTTTGAAAAGTTACTTATCAGCCTATGTTTTGTAAAGGGTGATATTCAGCATTTCTCACGCAACAAGCCCTTGACAAACCATAGACTAATAAGTTTTAAGGTAATCAAGCAGAAATGAAATAGTCTGCTGTTTCACGGCAACAAAAAAGAGATACCAACACACTTATGTAGTATCTCTTAGTCTAGTAGCAATATTCTTTTGTTTGCAAGCAGGTAAACATGGGCTGTTTCTTAATATCTTTTTGTTTGGGAAACACCGGTTTCCCAGCGAGAGATCGTTTTGTTGCTGACATTGATCATTTCCGCAAGCTGCGACTGGGTCAGTCCTTTTTCTTTTCGAAGTTTTGCGATCTTTTCGGCAAGGTTGTTATCATTCATCAAAGTAAATCTCCTCTCCTGTTCCTTTTGTGATTTCAGCATAGCAGAATGTCAGTGAAAAGCCTAGCTATGACCTAGAGAATGATTCTATGAATCATAGACCTGTGGAAAATGTTCTATCTTACGATCTTCTTGTGCATTTTGTCGAGCCAGGCATTGATCTTTTTCCGATAAAACAGACACAATCCGCAGGCGATCACCGCAAGGACCGCCAGGATGATGACCCCGGTGTAATTTCCGTTTTCTACCATCGTTCCCATCAGCAGGCAGCCGATCATGCCAGGCAGTCTGCCCACTGCCGACAGCAGCAGGAACGGCTTAAAGCGCATTTCGGAGGCTCCGGCCGCGTAACTGATCATGTCCTTTGGCAGTCCCGGAATCAGATAGAGAAAAAAGACGATCGTATAGGCTTGCCGCGAATTCAGTCGTTCGATATAGTAACTCATCTTTTCTTCCCCAAAGAAAAGATGCAGGAAGTCCCGTCCCAGAAGCTTTGCCAGCAGGAACGAAACGCCGGTTCCGATGACAGCTCCGGTCATCGCGTATAAAAGCGCCGGCCAGAATCCGAACAGATAGCCAGCGGCCATTTGGAACACCTGTCCCGGAATGACGCTGATGACGATCTGCACGATCTGAAACCCGATGTAGATTAAAATAGACTGACTTTTGTACTGATTCAGAAACGCAACGATGGATTCAATGTCCTTAAAGCCTCGGAGCCAGTCCATCTTAAAAAAGTACAGATATAACGGTACGCCAATCACGAGCAGCACCAGCACGGCAATTTTTACGGTGGAAAGAATCAATTTGCGGGCGTTCTGTTCTTTTTCGTTTTTTAAGTTCTGCGCTCCGGCGTTCAGACTTTGCTTCGCGTGCTCTGCCTTACTGTCCAGTTCTTGTCTGGCATGCTCAGCTTTGCGGTCGAATTCCTGTTTTTTTGCTTGTAATTCCTTGAACTTCCGTCCTTTTTCGTTCTCATCCATTGTTTTGTCCCCTATATATCTTTGGATCGATTCCCCTGTGATCCGTTTGTTTTTATCCTTATATTTCTTTATTCTATGGTCAGCAAACCATCCTTAAGCAAGGTATCTGCGGCTTTGATTACCCCGAATTTGGCGTGTTCGTAGGTCAACCCGCCTTGGAAGTAAGCAATATACGGCTCACGCATCGGCGCGTCTGCCGAAAGCTCAATGGTAGAGCCCTGTACGAACGCGCCGGCTGCCATGATGACCTGATCCTCATAGCCCGGCATTTCGCCCGGAACCGGAGAAACAAAACTGTCGATCGGCGCCGCCGCCTGAATGCCCTTACAAAAAGAAATCAACTTTTTCGCGTCGCCGCATTTAACTGCCTGCACGATGTCTGAACGTAAATCCTCCGCTTTCGGAGATACTTCAAAACCGAGCAGCTTAAAGACCTTGCCGCAGAGAATCGCGCCCTTGACTGCCCCGTTGGTGACCTTCGGTGCGATAAACAAGCCTTGCAGCATGGTGCGAGTCTGTCCATAGGTCAAACCGCATTCGCCGCCGATGCCCGGACAGGTCATGCGGTACTGAATCTGATCGATCAGGTCCTGTCTTCCGGCAATATAAGCGCCGCTGAGTGCCAGTCCGCCGCCCGGATTTTTGATTAACGAGGAAGCCATGACATCCGCACCGACATCCGTCGGTTCTTTGGTATCCAAAAACTCGCCGTAGGAGTTGTCCACCATCTTGACAATGCTTGGATTGACTGCTTGCACAGCTTTCATGAGTGCAGCGATTTCATCGATGGAAATCGCCTTACGCCAGGAATATCCGGTTGCACGCTGGGCGGTAACCATGCGTGTTTTATCCGTAATCGCTGCCTTGACTCCCTCGATATCGATCGAGCCGTCCGGCAATAAATCTACCTGTTTAAAGGTAATGCCGTAGTCCTTAAGAGAACCGTTCCCCTTCTCATAGTTGGTGATGCCGATGACCGTCTGCAGCGTGTCATAAGGCTCCCCGGTGGCATAGATCAGTTCATCTCCCGGCCTTAAAATGCCAAGCAGCGTGGTCGCCAGCGCATGCGTACCGTTGACGAAGGTCGTCCGGACCAGCGCAGCCTCCGCATGAAACACATCCGCGAAAACCTGCTCGATCGCGTCTCTGCCGGCGTCATCGTAGCCGTAACCGGTCGTCCAGCCAAAGTGCATGTCCCGGATCCGGTTCTTTTGGAACGCAGCAAGCACCTTGTATTGATTATACGCCATGATGTCATCCAGCGCCGCAAATTGCCCCGCAATCTGCTTCTCCGCCTCCGCGACCACATCCAGCACCTTCGCGTCTATGTGAAACGCATTCTGTAATAATTCCCTTGTTTTTGATTGATTCATTCTTAACTCCTATTTTATTATGTAGGAAATATCGCATAGTGATATTTCCGAAATAACGACAAAAGCACCTAAAGTCCCTGCTGCATCAGCCCCAGCTGCTGTGACAAACGCAGAGCGTAAGGAATAAGCCCGTATGCGAACATATCCTATTTCAACGTAAAGCACAGATAAATAAAATGCAAATGATTCTCATCCATGCTTTATGAACAAAAGTGTGCATAATACAACGCAGAGCGTAAGGAATAAGCCTGTACGCGAACTTTTCGAGAAATAAGGACAGTTTCACGCGCAAGCAAGGCTGGAAAATGGTGCTTGGAAAAGTTCTGACAGCAGAGCTGGACAGAATTTTCCGCCCATTTTCGCCGCCGCGAGCAGATGAAACTGTTTATTTTGAGAAGTGAGCCGAGGGCTTATTCCTTACGCTCCTCTTCCCACTCCATATCCTTCACCAGGTCTCTTTTCACGTTAATCTTCTGTCTCGCGTAAAGCTGGGTGGTCGTGACCTGCTCGTGATCTAGGAGTGCGGCAACGTCAAAGATGGAATTGCCGCGTCCGATCAGGCTGGTCGCGGCGGTAGCGCGCAGTTTATGCGGACTGTAGCCGGCGCGTTTGGTCGTGTGAAGCGCGATGGCGGTATATTTTTTGACCAGTTCCCGAATCTGCCGTTCCGTCATGCGTCTGCCCTGCAGCGACAAAAACAGCGCGTCGCTGTCCTCGTCGCGGGAAATGCTGATCAGATCGCGCTCATTGTCGATATAGTCGTGCAACACCGCGGTTGCCGACTGATTCAGCGGCATCACAGACTCCTTGCCGCGCTTACGGTAAATGATAAATTCTCCGCGGTGAAAATTGAACGAAGATATATTCAGCTGCTGCAGCTCCGAAAGCCGCAGCCCGTAGGTCAGAAACAGGATCAAAATCGCTTTGTCCCGCTTTTTCGTTTTTTCCCAGTAAGCATGCTCGCGTTCGGTCAAACCGCTGCCCGCGGAAACCGCGTCCAGCATGAGCATCACCTCGTCATCCTGCAGCGCCTTGATCTCCCGTTCGCCGGGACGCGGCACGCGGATCGGGTCGAAACCGTCGGTAATATTTTTATCCAGCAGCTCGTCGCGATAGAGTTGTTTGAACAGCACCGACACCGAGGATTTTTTACGTGCCAGAGACTTGTTGGAGTTTTCGTAAACGTAGACGGTGTCTCCGGTATCGACTTTATATCTGCGGCAGTAATCCAAAAACAGATTGACATCGACCGCCTGTACCTCTTCCAAATCCGAAAGCTTGATTTTGTCCGGTGTTTTCGCCTGCGTCAGGTCTGTCTCTTCAATCAGATATTTGAAAAAAAACATGATATCGTGCAGATAAGCCAGCCTCGTCGCAGGCAGCACATTTCCCTTCAGATACGAGAAAAACCCGCGCAAAAATCGCGGGAGCCCGTCCTCCAGCTTTTCACATTCCAAATACATGTCGTTTTCCTTTTTGATTACATTGTCTGGTCGGTCACTTTTGTTGTGTATCCGTATTTCTCTTTCAGCCATAATAAAATGCTCCGTATCGCGTCTTCGTCATTTTGATATTCATCCAAATCGAACCAGGTCATATCCTCATAACGCCGAAACCAGGTCAGCTGCCGCTTGGCGAGATGCCGGCTGTTCTTTTTGATCAAGTCGATGGCCTCATCTTCCGTATAGAGTCCGTCAAAATAGCCGATGATTTCCTTATATCCGATGCCTTTCATCGAGATGTCCTCTTCGGCAAGTCCCATCTCCAAAAGATTTTCAACCTCCTTAAAAAGACCCTCGCGGACCATGACGTCCACTCTTTGATTGATTCTATCATACAAAACATCACGATTTCGTGTCAATCCGATTAAAATCGCGTCATAATCCTTACATTTTTGCCTGCACTGCTGAAAATCCGTGATTGGATTTCCGCTTGCTGCGCCCTCCAGCGCGCGAATCAGTTTTTTGGTGTTGTTTGGGTGGATGCGCGCCGCTGTTTTGGGGTCGATTGCTTCCAGTTTTTTGTGCAGGTAGGCGCTTCCAAACAGTTCCGCTTCTTCTTCCAGGTTCTTGCGAAGCGCAGTGTCCTGCGGCGCGTTGCTGAAATCCATTTCATAAAGCAGCGCGTTGAGGTAAAGCCCGGTGCCGCCGCTGATGACAGGCACTTTCCCACTTTGGAAAATCTCTTCGATCGCCTGTTTTGCAAGCGCTCGGTATTTCGCGACCGAGAAAGGCTCTCTCGGGTCGATTTGATCGACCAGATAATGCTTGACCTCACGCTGTTCTTCTTGGGTCGGTTTTGCGCTGCCGATATTCATATATTTGTAAAGCTGCATGGAATCGCAGGAGACGATCTCTCCGCCAACCGCTTTCGCAATCGCGATGGCGTATTTCGTTTTGCCGACGGCGGTCGGTCCCGCGACCACAATGATCTGCCGCATAAGCTGTTTCCTTTCCGTTTTTCTGTTTTTTTCTTATTATTCCGAAACGATTACACGCGCTTGAACATTTTCTCAATCTCATATTCCGTCAGTTTGATGAAGGTTGGTCTGCCATGCGGGCAGCTAAACGGATTCCGGCATTTGGCGAGGTTGTGCAGCAAGGCGGTGATCTCCTCCGGTTTCAAGGCGTCATGGGCTTTGACAGCCGCTTTGCAGGACATCGTAATCAGCTTGTCGATGACAACGCGATTGGATAAATCGGTAGAATCCTTGATATTGTCGATAAAATGACGGATAAAGTCCTCTGCCTCGGTCAACTCCATAAACATAGGGATTTCAGAGACGCGATAAGTTCCGTCCCCGAATTCTTCCATGGTAAAGCCCATCTTGTTCAGCGCGTCGAACCAGTCAAAGCGATCCTCCCGCGCCGCCAGAGACACCTGGATCAAGAGCGGCAGCATCAGCATCTGCTTGGACTTTTCACTCTGCTCATACTCGCCGACCAGCTTTTCGTAAAAGATTCGCTCATGCGCCGCGTGCTGATCGAGCAGATAAAAGTTCTTTTCATCGACGGCGGTGATATAGGTGTTAAAAATCACGCCTGTGGCGCGTAGTGCGCTAAAATCAAACGGCCGCAGGCTCGGCTGCTCTACGGATAAATGCGGGGAGTAATCCGTATGCATATCCGTATTCCCGTTCTCACTTGTTGTTTGCGTTGCTGCCGGAGGTGCGGCAGCGCTTGCCTGCGCCATGTTCTCTGCCAAAATCTCTCGTTGAAACGGAGCAGCTTGCTGCGCAGATGTATCATGCCGAAGCGGTATCTCTGCCGTCGCGGGCTGTGATGTGTGCGTCGATGTTTTTGGCGATGCATCCGCAGGATTTTTGATGCTTGACAGTATCTGTTTTATGTCAACTTGTTCTTCTTTTGCCTTGGGAGTCTCCGTTTCCTGCTTATATTTAAATATGTTTTTATCTTGTGCGGAGGTCGGCGTCTTTGTCGTGGGCTCTGTATTTTCGCGTAGCGCGCTGAACACTCTTTCGTATACCCTTGCACCGGACAATGCCCGTTCTTCCTTGCCGTTAAAGAGATTGCCCGCGTCCACGACCGCGCTTTCGGTCGCCAGCGCGGATATGATTCCCCGGGAAATAAATGCTGCGATTTCATTTTCATGGTCAAACCGTACTTCCCGCTTGTTCGGATGAATATTGACATCCAGCGCCGCAGGATCGGTCGATAAAAACAGATAGACTACCGGATAACGCCCTTCAAACAGCCTTTCCTGATAACCTAGCGTGACGCCTTTTTCCATGACCTTGCTGTTTACCACGCGACCGTTGACGAAAAAAATCTGACTGCCTCTCGTGGTTTTGGAGAAGGCAGGCGTGGAAATATAGCCTTCCAGTGCCATACTGCCCTCTTGGTAAGCAAGCGGCGCCATGTTTTTGGCATCCACATCTTTATAAATCCGAATGATGCTGTTCAAGCGATTCCCGTCTCCTGTCGTGGCAAACAGCACCTTTCCATTGTTGATCAGTCGAAACTTTACATCTTTGTAGGCAAGCGCCATCTGCGAAAGAAAGTCGATGATCAGGCCGCTTTCCGCGCCGTCGCTTTTCATAAATTTGAGTCTGGCGGGCGTATTATAGAACAGATCCGTAATGAGGATGGTGGTGCCGTCCGGACAGCCGGTCGCTTCTTTGGCGACCATCTCGCCGCCATGGAGAACGAGACGCGTTCCTGTCTTTGCCTCCGGGCATTTGGTGACAAGCTCACATCTTGTCACTGCGCAGATCGAAGCCAGCGCCTCCCCGCGAAAGCCCAACGTTTCAATGGCATTTAAATCCTCTGCGGTCTCGATTTTGCTGGTCGCGTGGCGCAGAAACGCCGTTTCAACTTGATCTGCCGGAATGCCGCAGCCGTCATCGGTCACGCGGATATAGGACTTGCCGCCGTGCTTAATCTCCACAACCACAGAGGAAGCACCGGCATCCAAAGCGTTTTCCACCAGTTCCTTGACGATGGAGACCGGACGCTCAATCACCTCACCCGCCGCGATTTTGTCGGCAATGGATTTATCTAAAATTCGTATCATACATTACTCCGTTTATCTATTTATCTATGCTTTTTTCTTTCTATGATTTCATAACACTAAACATTTCGTTTACTATATACCAATTTAGTATATCATTTTTTAGAAGTTCTGTCGATATGACAGCACAAAAAAACGACAAGGACTGGTCATGACAATTACCCTTGCCGTTTTCTATTTTTGATTGTCATTATAAAAGAAAGGTAATCAGCTAAATGGATTCCATATGATAAACTTCGCCAGTCAGTGTTTTCCAACCCATATTTTTATCTGTAAGCATCATGTAGCTGTGCGGACTTCCCTCTTTGGGAATAGAAACAGAACCAGGATTTACATACAAATTGTTTTCTCCAAATCTTTTCCATGCCGGTATATGAGTATGACCATGCAGTAACAAATCGCCGGGCTGCAGCATTGGCAGGTGCTGCAGGTGGAACACGTGGCCGTGGGTTGCATAGATTAAACGAGTTTCGGCTTCTAAGATGGCATAGTCGGCCAAAATCGGAAATTCCAGCACCATCTGATCAACTTCCGTATCGCAGTTTCCTCTGACACAGAAAATCTTTTGTTTCTTTTCGTTGAGCATGTGTAAGACTTCTTTCGGTGCATAGTCTCTGGGTAAGTCGTTACGTGGCCCGTGGTATAAGAGGTCCCCGAGCAAAAGCAGTCTGTCTGCACCTTCTCGTTCAAAGGCTTCCATCAGCTTGCTGCAATAATATGCAGAGCCGTGGATATCAGAAGCGATCATAATGTTCATTTGTCCCTGTCCTCCTGTCATATATCTTTCCTATTTCAGCTTGCTGTACTGTTCATCGGTTACTGCTTCCAACCATTCGTTGGAGCCGTCTTTCCCCGGTACTTCCACTGCCAGATGAGAGAACCATGCGTCCGGTGCTGCACCGTGCCAGTGCTTTACTTCTGGTGGAATGTTGATGCAGTCTCTCGGCTTCATTTCGATGGCTTCTTTGCCCCATTCTTGATAATAACCGCGGCCGGCTACGCAGACAAGAATCTGTCCGCCGCCCTCGGATGCGTGATGGACATGCCAGTTGTTGCGGCAGTAAACTGGACTCCCCCTCCGCAATCCCTTGTAGTTGCTAGCTTTAACGGCATACACATTTGTGCTTTGTGCGAATCTTTTCTGACGAGCAGTTTCTACCAAGTTATTTTTCTATTTCTTCCTCGTTCCAAACCTCTTTTGCAAGGTTGAATACTGCCCATCCCTTTGGCCATCCTGCATAGAATGCTATGTGGGTGATAATCGCTGCGATTTCTTTCTGTGTTACTCCATGATCCTTTGCATTCTGTAAATGGAATTTTAAAGAAGAATCTGTAATTCCCTGTGCCATCAGTGCTACGACTGTGATAATGCTTCTTGTCTTTAAATCAATATCTTCGTTGTTCCAATTCTCTCCGAACAGAACATCATCGTTGAAATGTGCAAACTCCGGTGCAAATGTTCCCAGAGCATTTCTTCCTGCTGTCTGTGTGATCTTTGCCATGATATCAAACCTCCATCTTTCTTATTTATGGTAATTTGTTATACTCTTCTTCCGGTAAAAACTCCAGCCATTCGTTGGAAGCTCCCTCTGCTGGAACTTCAACAGCCAGATGCTGGAACCAGCTGTCTTTCGCTGCCCCGTGCCAGTGTTTTACTTCTGGTGAAATATTTACTACATCTCCAGCTTTCAATTCACGAGCTGGTTTTCCTTCTTCCTGGTACCATCCTCTTCCACCAGTAACCAGAAGGATCTGTCCACCTTTATGATGGATGTGGTATGCATTGATTGTTCCCGGAGCGAAAGTAACCAGACCAACTGGTACTCTCTCTGTTGTAAGCATATTCAAATAGCATTCACCTGTAAAATACTTTGCGAATGCTACGTTTTCTTCACCGATTGGAAATACGTTACCTCCACCTAAGTCTTTTTTCATCTGTTCGATATCCATAAAAAATTCCTCCTTGCTCTTTTTATTTTATGGTACAACCTGAAGTAAGCTCTAGGTCAATAGATTTTGCAACTTTTTACATAAAGTTCATAATTTTTCTGTGACAGTTTGCATTTCAGGTACACTCTATTTCTTATCGGTATCATCATACTCCCATATTGCTTTCTATGTCCAATACCTATTATTATGGGTTGCTTAATGCCTTTTAAGCATAATCTGTTTCTATATCACAATGCAAAACAGATCTGCTGTATTCTGGCAGACCTACTTTGCATTATGATATAGCTTAAATCTGTTTGATAAGATTCAACTCTTTCTTGGATAGTGCTTTTTTTAACTTCTGGTTTTCCTTTATTAGATTCTCATTTTCGCTTTTCAGTTTCTGTAGCTGTTGCCGGAGCAGATTCATTTCCGCTTCCATCGCCTGACTGATAATGTTTCTCCTTGGATCCACCATACCAGCCTGCTGTTCCATTGCTGCATCAATCTCACCTCTTACAATCGGATTCTTGTAAAAGAATCCTCTAGATAAACCAGTCTTTTGCATCAGTGCTGGTACGGACACCTTTTCTCTCTCCAACACCATTGTCCGTATTGTCAGGACTGCCCGTTCCACTTTTTCTTCGCTCTTTCTTTTATTCAATTCCAGCATCTTGTCGTATTTGCTCATATTCTTCTCCCCATCCGTCCAGATTTGCTAAGATAATCTGTGACATAAGATTTCTTACTTCCCTTGTCTCATCTGCCAGTCTCTGATTGCTCATTTTCCGGTAGTACTGGACGCTTTTCACTCCTTTATGACCCAGGAGCTTTGCTATGGTCCAATCATCCACATGGAGTTCTGTCAGCTTTACCCCATAACAGTGCCGGAACATATGCGTTCCAAATCCGAATAAGTTTCCGCTGTCATCCCGGATATCTTTTTCATAGATCATTCGAAGCACTTTATCCTGCAAGGTTTGGTAACTGATTGGTCTCTCCGGTTTGTTCTCGTCCGCAAAGATATAAATGCTTTCAGGATAATGCTCATTTGCATAACTGACTGCCTTTCCAATCAGCTGTGCCAGCTCCCGGCTGATCGGTTTTTCATATCTTCTTGTTTTCGGCTGGTATATGATAATCATATCCTGACGGTCATGTTTATAAAGGCAGTCTTTCCGCAAGGTCAGCGTGTCGGAAATTCTGGTTCCAAGCATCTGGTGGATGATCATTGCCCTTGCTATCTGCTCTTCCATTTTTACAATCTGGGCATTCAGTCTTTTCAGCTCACTGTCCGAATAAGATTTGAATTCTGCTTTCCGTTCTGGCGGAAAATCAGATTTTAAAAACAGTTTTGTAAGATGTGGAAAATCATAAATTTTTCCGATTGTTTCCAGCACATTTCGAAGCTTTAGCAGGTCATCCCGGATGCCATTCCCTCCGTTTGATTCTACCTTGATGTTGATTAAAAATTGTTCTATGATCTCCCGGTCAATCTCTTCGCAGGTGCTGATCTTGGAATGCTTTTCATCCAAATACTTTGAAAATTTATTCATGGCGGACAGTTCACGTTTTATACTGCCAAGGGCTTCGGTTTTCAGATGATGGTAAATTGCTTTTTTTACTTCTTCCCGAATATCTGGTTGCCGGATTCCTCTGAAATTTAGTGTCTTATGGTTGACAATCGGATTTGTCCGCAGGATAAGCGGAAGCCTTTCCAGATGCCAGATATCCTTTGCCAGCTCATTGGTTTCTGATCGGTCCAGTGTAAATTCCAGAAGGCTTTCAAAATACCGGATCAGGGCAGCTTTTTCCACCGATTCAGTCTGAATGTTCGTCACTTTATGCTTCGTCAAAGCCCTACCGTTTTGTATCATCCACATTTTCAACTGCTTTATCCAGAAGTCTTTTTCTCTGTCAAGCAGGCTGTTCTCCTGATGGGATGACTTCTGAAAAAATTCACATAAGCTGTTAAAATAATGCCTTTCCCTTTTTATGGTCAGGATGGATACCTGCGTTCCACGGTAGTAAATGTATTCGACAAATTCTGTCTGAAGCTGGTTTCCCGGCAGTTTATCCAGATCAAAATATTGTTCCTTATTCAGCTTTTCCTTTTGCTCATCGGTAGCCAGCTTATAACATTCCAGTTGTTGGAATTTCAGTTTATTATCCATGCTTCTCTCCTTTCTGCATACAGGCAAGCAGGCTGTTTTCCTCTTCCTCAAAGTATGCGTCATTTTCTTTAGCAATTTTTCTTGGCATATAATCTATATACTGCATGGTCATTTCCTCAAACGTATGTCCCAGATAGTCCCGGATGCTTTGGATTGATACGCCATGCTCATAAAAATTGGTTGCTACGGTATGTCGGTAATCATGAGACTTAAAAATATATTCTCCATTCTGTATGCCTATCTGGGAGCAGTATTTTTTCATCTGCCCCATGAAGGTGCTTTTGGAAAATGCTCCACCTTTCCGATTCCGAAAAATGTATGCTTCTTTTTCGGTAGGGTGCTTTTTCAGATAAACCTGCATCAGACGATACAATGTTACCGGAATGGGAACCCTTTTATAATTTTTCATTTTCACCTGGTAGACCTTCATCCAGCAGTCACCATTCTGGATATAATACGCATCCCCTTTTAAGGTGCAGACCTCACTGATCCGGAGTCCCACACACCAGAGATGTAAAAACATCATTCTCAGGTGTTCAGGAAACTGTGAGAGGTTTTGGATAATTTCCATATACACATCCTCTTCCACACTTCTGTCATGGTGGACTGGGATCTGTTTTTCCAAGTAATACGATGCATAAAACGGAACCTTTTTTATATACCCCTTTACTTCCAGAAATTTCATAAAAAACTGTATTCCCGAAACATTGGTATTAAATGTCTTTGCTCCCATAGCACCATTCTGCAAATTCTTTAAATATACATCAATCAGGCTGGCATCACACTTGGTAACTTCCAGTTCGCTGATCTCCTGCAAAAAATTTCGAATGGTTCGGAATCTTTCGTACACCGTGCTGAGCGCCAGTTCTCCGATTCCAATTTCGTACTTCATATATTCCTGAAGCAGCAATCGATTCTTGGGCTGTAGAACTTCCTGAAATGATATTTTTTCTATACTGTCACTCTGGTTTATTCTTTCTTTGGCAATACGAAACCGCTCTAAATACCAGATGGTAGCATCCCATCTTGTTTCATCAGTTTCTATAAAAATCACTTTACGGGCAGTTTCCACAATGCTCTTCAGTCGTTTTCGCCGTTGCTCTTTCTCGACTTTCTGCTTCAGGTAGTCCTGAAATGCTGTTTCCTGTTCCAGCTCCAGAAGCTGGATATCTGTAATCTGCTCCCGGATGCAAAATTCGTAAAAAAGCTGTAGCCCGGTCAGTTTATATTCCCTCAGTCTGGAAATTTCATAATTCTCCAGAATATATTCCAGCACGGTAAAAATCTGACGTTTCAGTTTCTCACTGGCTGCCGCTTTAAAATTCCAGACCATGTTGCTCCGACACCGTACCGTTTCCACACTCTTTACGATTACAGGATCTGAGTGGTATGGAACAAAAAGTATTTCATTTTTATATTTCCATTCACATTCCCTCTGTCCAGCCGGAGTTTTCATCCGTTCCCGGATGTACGCCTGCCGTATCCGGTCGAACGTTCCGGTATATCGGTAAATGTAATTTCGCTTTATCAGCGGTGTTATGTATAATTCAAATTTCATTCGCAGTTCATAATCTATTTCCGAAAGATGTTCTACCATCTCATCTGCCAGAAACAGCAGAATCTGTTCTGTAATGGAACTTCCTGCTTCCTCTTTTGCAAACTCCCGGATTTCTTTTCGTAGCTGCTCAATCCGCCTGCTCCGTTCTTGTTCTGCCTCTATAAAAGACTGTAAAAACGCAGGCATAAAAACCACCTCCTATAGCAATTCCTCAATCCCATACAGGGAGGAGTGTTTCTCGTAGAATTCCTGGCTGGCATCCAGCAGTTCATCATCCACAATGTCCAGATAATTGATGGTTGTCTGGATGTGGCGGTGTCCATAGGCCAGCTGTATCAGTTCCAGCGACCATCCTGCTTTTCTCCGCTCATTTCCAAAGTAATGCCGGAGCATATGAGGCGTGATCTTAATCCCTGTTTTCTTATCCATTCTTTTTAGCATGGAGTATACTGCTTCCACGTTCATTGGTTTTCCGATATTATCCCCGGAAATATTCACAAACAGGCTTGTCTGGTGCTGAAGTAGTTTTCGGTACTCTGCGATATACAGATTTAAAAAGCCGAAGGTATCTTTGCTGATCTTCGCACTTCGGTATTCTGCATTCTTTGCTCTCGCTCCATTTTCATTGTCCTCACGGAAATATACCCGGATTATGTGGTTCTGATAATCAATGTCCTTACTGTAATCAATTCCTAAGATCTCACCGATTCGGTAGCCTGTCTCTGCCAGAAGCAGCATGAGAAGCCGATCTCTTATATTGGTACACGCTTTCAAGATTTCCACAATTTCATCTTTCTTTGCTGCTCTCGCCTTATGCTCTTCCTCTTTTAAATAGCCTTTGAAACTCTTTGATCGTATGCTTTTCTTTACGCCTACTGCATCCACGGCTACAAAATAATTATAGGACAGGACTTTCAGCTCCCCGAACTGCTGGTACTCTTCTTCTATAAAAAGATAGAACCTGAACACATCTCTTAAGTATGCGTTGCAGGTTCCATTGTTTGGAGATCTGTGATTTTTATCTCTGGTATGCTTCCCGGCTTTCAGCCAGTATAAAAATTCCACAAAGTGATTTGTCTGTTCAACATAAGGCATTTGATATACGTCTGTCAATTCCTTTTTCTTTTCATGGATGTATTCCAGATAGTACAGGATTGCAAGTGCGGAGCGCCGCACCGTATTCGGTGAACATTTACTCCGTATCTTGTGCATCAGATATTTGGTTGGAAGCAGGACGATATCCAGTGTTTCCACATCTCTGATAAAGAAATAAACGGTGGAACCCTCTCTTTCTTTTTCCAGTTCATATCGTCTCATTCCTGCTCACTTCCTTTCCTCTAACGCTATACACAGTATACCCAACTCATGCCGATAAAGCTATCACAAATACCACCAATTCGGTCAAAACCGCTCCTGAAATACCACTAAACTTTTTGTCTTATTTTCTGTCCAGATCTGGGCAGAACCAACAACACCACGGATGTTATCAGCTGTAGTAACGCTCCACTTTCCGGCTTCGGATAAAGTCCTCTACTTCATCGATTTTTTCTGCCATCTGGCACTTTGGCAGGGCGTCCAGAACATCTCCCCGGTACTTTCCTTTCTTTGCCGCTCGGTGGTCTAAAATGGACACTACACAGGTGTCCTGCTCCGTCCGGATCGCCCGTCCGAATCCCTGGCGCAGTTTCTTCTGCATATCTGGAACAACAACATTTTGAATGTAGGATTCCAGTGATCGGTATTGTTCCCTTTGTGCTTCATGGATGGGGTCCGGTACAGCAAACGGCAATTTTACAATGATCAGGGACGATACCATATCCCCCGGAAAATCCACACCTTCCCAACAGGAGCCGGCTGCAAACAGAACGGCATTTTCCATCTTCTTAAACCGTGCGATTTCTTCCTGTGAGTTTCTCCATACCTGCACCATCGGGAACGGGATCTGATCCCGCAGGAGCTGCTGCACATTTCCCATCAGGGTATAAGATGTAAACAGTACCAGTGTATGCCCAAAAGTAGAACACACCAGATCACGGATCTGGCCTGCAAGTTGCTCGACCTCTTCCCGGCTTCCCTTGAGCGTCGCTTTTAAATTCTCAGGAATATAGAGCAGACAGTTCTCTCTGTAACAAAATGGGGATTCTGCTACACACTCCCGGACTCTGCTTTTCTTTTCCAGCCCGGTCATCTGTCTGGTCCTTACAAACCCATTTCCGGCTTTTAAAGTTCCACTGGTGAGAATCGAGGGAAATCCCCTGTCCCATAAGGAATCATGGAGAAACCTTGGAATCTCTCTGCTAACAGCCATAAACACAGGATCTCCCCTGCCGTCTGGCTGAAGAAATAAAACGTATCTGGTATCCTTCTTCAGAAACCAGCCGAACAGCTCTTCCATCTCTTCCAGCCGCCGGAAGATCCAGTAAGGGACATTTCCAGCAAGTCTTTTAAGCATAAGACTGAGATTCCCCCTTACCTGCTCCAGAGAAGATCGGCACTTTGCCGGAAAATAGAAATTTTCTTTTCCAGCTATGTCATCTCCCATCCCGGCCTGATCCTTACGGATTTCCATTGAAAGTGTATTAAACCAATCCTGTAGTCTCTTACCTTCCGAACTTTTATGCTCCCTGTTTAAGAAATACGAGATTTCCTGCACATCCTCTCTTCCAATACTTCTCCCATACATCTGGCTGGCAGCTTCTGGGAGCTTATGTGCTTCATCTACTACCAATGCTCTGTAATCTGCCAGCAGAGGCCGGTATTCATTCATCCGGTGCATGGCGTCTGCCAGAAGATAATTGTGATTGCATATCTGTATAAAAACTTCCTCTTTTTTGGAAACATCCAAATATTTCTGATAACGGCATCCTGCTTTCCCCGGACACTCCCTGGGGCAGAATTTCGGTACGCACACCAGCCTGCGGTCAAAACCGCTCAGGTTATGTACGGAATCTAAATCAAAGTTATGCCGGAGGGACTTCAATGCCTCCATCTGTGCCTGATTTTTATTCTTATCCCGGACTGCCTCCAGTCTTTGGGCCAGCCTGTAATCGCATACAAAATGTTCCTTTCCCTTGCGGACAACTGCCTTTAATTCTCCCTGAAGCAGATCTGCTTTTAACAGTACATCCGATAAAAAAGGAACATATTCCTCTATGATAGCTTTCTGTAAGGCAATGCTGGAAGTGGATACCACCACAGGCCGCCTGTCACATCCCGAATAACCGGAATGCAGTACACTATATTTCCGCATCAGGATGCAGGCAGTCAGATAGGCATAGGTTTTTCCAATGCCCACTCCTGCATCACAGAGCGTGATCTCATTTTTCATAAGGGCATCCAGCATTTCATGGCAGAGACGGATCTGTTCTTCTCTTACGTGAAGCCCGGCTTCCGGTAGAAGTTCCCGAAAGATTCTTTCCACTTCGCCATGCGCCCTTTTTTGATATTCATTTTTATAACACATTACTTCTCCTTGCCGGGAAGCTTATCTTACCGTACCCTTACGGACGGATCTGACTGCTTCCGGTGCTTTTGCTCCCTGCTCCTGCATTTTCTTTATGGCAGCATTTCCCCGTGCCATCATCCTTCGGATATCCGTCCGGGAAACATTCCATGTCCTTACCTTCTGTGGAGCATTCCTTACCTGCTCGGACAAATGCCTTTCACAGAGTTTCGGATAAACCACCATGGCTTCTGGCAATTCCAACGGATACTCGATCATGGGATGGTACACAATATCCCGGATCACCTGCTCATAGCTTTCCATCTGCATTCTGGCTGTACTATCCTGGTAAATATTTTTTCCTTTCATGGCACTGTAGACCTGCGATGAGATATATCCCAATGATTCAAAACTACAGTATCCATAAGGAGTTACACCGGAAAGGGAATCCGGATCTTTTAAGGCATTCAGATATACATCTTTTCCCTGGGCGATCAACCACATCCGAAAATCGGAAAAGCTGTCATCACTGCACCCTGTTTCCATCAGAATACCTGCCGCTGTCCATAAGCCATACTTATAAGCTGCATCCCGGTAACTGTAAACCAGATTATGGAATTGCAGAACATCCTCCGGTGTCATATAGAAAAGCTGTTGCTTGATCCACACCGCCGAAGCATCCAGATCGGTGCCGCACACTTCCTTTGCTTTTTCAATCAGATTCCAGAACTGATCCTTGCTCATCCCACTTCTTTTTGTTTCTTCCATCTTTCTCTCCCCTTGATGTGACGTTAATACCACAAGAATACGGCTGTAGTCTCCCACAGCCGCATGGTATCTGATATCAACGACACACTTCTTCATTGATTTCTTTTTTATCTTGCTGTTCCACATTTGACCTCGCACCCCCGGAACCATCCCTGTTTTTCTTCTGGGAAAGGGGACACTACAGGCGGGCGGCTGGCCTGCCGCCGCTCACAGATGTCCTGGGGGTCTTTCTGATTACAACCCGGAGTCCATCTTCCGCTCTCTGGCTGGTAACGTGTATCATTATCCCCCGTCCGTGATCCTGGCGAAAGGCTGCCACCGCCTTATTCACAGCTATGCTTCCTCGCTCCAAGTCTAAGAATCTTTACCCTATACTTAATCATGGCGCTCATGCTGTCACGCTTCTACGGTTGGGAACGTACCTGTAGTGCCGATATTCACTTGCCAAAGAACAGCCGAGGGATGTCCCTCTGCTTACTAGCCGATGGCAGTGTATTTTTTTATTCACTTCACAAAAAAATTTTTTATCGTGATTCCCCGGATCTGTTTTTCTTTTTTCCTTTTGCCGGATTCTTCTGCTGTGCATCTTTCTTCTGCTTTTCTTTCTGCTCTTTGGCTTCTTCCGGCGGCATCTTCATCACATGAAGTTCCCCGTTAAACAGGGTGAAAACTTCCGGTGACTGATATTTTTCTTTAAACTTTTCAATCTGCTCCGGTGTCAGCGAAGTAAAATCGTCTTCTGTCAGTCCTACTACAAGGAATGTTCCGGCAATGGCATCATAGACCTGTCCTCGGTCATCGTACAATGCCCGATTTAACGGCAGCCCCTCAAATTTTCCATTGCCGTTTAAAAGAATTCCAACCTCATCCTCAAACGGATAAGTCATCTCAATGTCACCGCCTACTGCCTGCTGCAGATCTTCCAGCTCATTGGGGATGCTTTTGACATAGGGTGCTTTCATCGGCTCGACTACCAGTACCGTCATCATTTCTTCCTGCATTTCGGACACTTCTTTCTCATCCATCGTATCAATCCTCCTGTCTGTTCGTTCTGATAATCAGCCGATGAGAGCCTTCTGTTTTATTCAAATTTCATGGACTTTTTGATTTTCTCCCGTAACCTCCGCAGTCTTGTATAAACAGTCTGCTCCGGCAGTTCCATGTGATGGCTGATCTCCTTTGGTGCATATCCCATCATCTTCAGAACAACCATCTGAAGAGTTTTCTTGTCAGTCGATAACAGGATCTGGAGCAATTCCTCATTCTCCACGGTATCGAGCAGGGCTTCCACACTCTCTGGCTGAGACTCTCCTGATTCTTTTTCTTCCAGAAGCAGTTCCATACAGTCCAGAAGTGAGGTCTGATGTTCCCGGAATCTCCGCTCTGCGTTAAAATCGTTCCAGTCATACTCCCGGAGCTTCTGGATCGTCTCTTCATCCACACCCTGCTCACGCAGGATCTTCTCTTCCTCTGCTTTCCACTGGTTCCATCTATATTCTTCTTTTGCTTTGTTATAAGCCACTTATCTTTTCCTCCGATCTGAATTTTTGTGAAATCAAATCGGAGTGTGGCGGTGATCTGGCTCGTTCTTCCTGTCCACAGGAATGTCCGGCATCTCTGCTGTTTCCCTGCAAACACGGATCTCCTTTGTAATCATATCTTTACAAAGGCACAGTGTATCGGATGCACCTGTCAGTTAACGGTCAGAAACCTGTCAATTGACGGTCAATTTTTATCACCTTCTTTCCAGCACAAATAAAATAAGACGAACAATCTTTTTACGGATTATTCGCCTTACTGCTGTTCGTTTTCATTATTCAATTCAAATTTGTAACCTATATCCCTGACACTGACAATGCAATTCCCGGCACCGTCTTCAACGACATTCAACTTTTTTCTCAATCGCTTTACCAGACACCAGATGATATTTTTAATATCACCAACAGAATAATCTTTCCATACAAGCTGGTAAATCTGTTCAAATGTGTATACTCTCATCGGTGTCACCGCTAATAAGTATAAAAAATTATATTCTTGTCGTGTTAAATGTAACGCTACATTATTCCAAAATACTTTATGTTTCTTATGATCCATTACAAGTTTTCCCTTATCAATCATCGTTTCGGATTGCTTTTGAGTTATTTTTTGTTTATTATTTCGTCGTGCCAATGAAAAAATCTGCAGATCTACTTCTTCTATAGTGCTATTTATATCCATTACACAATCTGCACCAGCGTATATTAATTCTTTTTTCCATGACATACACAATAAAGAGGAAGCATCCGTCAAAATAATAATTGGTATCTGCGTTATTTTTCTAATAGCAGATATAATATTACTTATGTTCTCTTTATAAAGGATCACTCCTATTATAAGCACATCATAAGAAAATAAACTCAAATTATGCAGTAAAATTTGTAGATTTTCTGCATAATCTGAGTTTACCTCATTGAATAGTTTTCGATATGATTGATTGTCAAAATATGCTAATATCTTGTATTTTGTGTCTTTCATATTTAATCTATTTTAGCAAAGCAACATTTTCTACTTCTTCACAGGAAAATCATCAAATGTATTGTCAATTTTTTGTGAAGCAATCTCTCTCATCGCATGCTCTTTCAGTTTTTGAAAACTTTCATCACTGACTGCATGTTCCATGCGACAAGCATCAACTTCTGCAATTTGTGGATTAACTCCAACGGATATAAGTTGATGAGTAAAAAAACAATGGCGTTCGTAAATTTTTTCAGCCACATCCCAGCCAAGGTCGGTCAGGTGTATATAATGGTTTTCGTCTGTTGTCAAAAAGCCACCCTCTCGTAAAGTTCCTACTGCGTAACATACGCTGGGTTTTGAAACCTCCATATACCGGGCAACATCCACGGAACGCACCATACCGAGCTTCTTTTGAAGTATAAGCACGGCCTCCAAATAATCCTCTCCGGCAGTATGAAGTTTCATAGGCAGCTCCTTTCGTCATTAAGCAAGACTCCAGCCAGCCGCACTCTTTCGGATATTGACAAAATCCTGATAGATACCAGGCTGTTTCAAAAGTTCCTCATGGGTTCCTTGCTGTGCAATCTGGCCGTTGTCTATAACTAAAATCTGATCGGCGTTCTGGATGGTATTTAGGCGGTGAGCGATTACAAGCAGGGTCTTTCCCTTCACCAATTCGGAAATAGCCTCCTGAATATAGCTTTCATTGTCCGTATCTACACTTGCGGTAGCTTCATCCAAAATGACAATAGGCGCGTCTTTCAGAATACAGCGGGCAATCGAAATACGCTGTTTTTCGCCGCCGGAAAGTGTTGCACCGCCCTCACCAACCACCGTTTGGAATCCGTCGGGCAAAGCCATAATGAAATCATAGCAGCGGGCTTTTCTGGCAGCCTCATAGACTTCTTCTTCCGTGGCATCCGGCTTTCCCATGATGATATTGTTGTAAATGGTGTCCTGAAACAGATACACGCGCTGGAATACCATGCTGATCTGATCCATCAATTCCGACAGAGGTACATTGCGAATATCCACGCCCCTTATCGTCACATTGCCGGATTTTACATCCCAAAGTCGCGCCAGCAAGTTTGCAATGGTGGACTTACCGCTACCGGACGGTCCAACCAGCGCTGTCATAGAATTTTTCTTCATGGCAAAACTGATATGATGCAGAACCTCTTTATCCTGATAAGCAAATGTAACATCGTTGAACAGGACTTCCGGCTGTCCCGGCTGTGCCTGAGCCGGAATATGCTGCTTGCCGTTGTCGGAAAGTTCCGGTTCATCCAATACCGCTTCAATACGATCAAGGGCAGCGTTCATAACGGTTAGTCTGGATGCTTCTCCATAGAGAGCCTTCAACGGGCCAAAAAGATCAAATACAAATAGCAGAACACTCAACACATAAGCCAAAGAAAGCGCACCGCTCTGTTCCAACACAATAGACAGGCCGAAAATTGCCGCAATACCAATACCGTAAAGGATATTCAGCCCCATTGTCCACGGGGTCATTTTTCGTTCAAAGTCAAGCGATGTATTTCTGGAACGCTTGAAATTGCCGGACAGTTCTTCGGATTTTTCTCCAAGCAGGTTATAGCTCTTAATAACACCAATGCCCTCCACAAAAGACAGCACCGCATCGGTCAGCCGTTCACTCTGCTCCTGACGGCCTGCTGCTTCTCGTAGGGAAACTTTGTTCATTCCCTTAGATACCAGCCATGCCAAAATAGTAACTATCGCAGCGATCAAGCCAAGCTGCCAATTCAGATAAAACATGAACGCCAGCAAAACCAGCGAGGACAGCAGATAGCTCATCATGTTTCCCAGCGTACTCATAGCGACTTCTTCAATGAACACCATGTCGGTACTGAGGACAGAACTGATCTTGCCAATATTGCCGGAAGTGAAATATCCCATCGGAAGTTTCCGCAGATGGCCGCCCAATTCGATACGCTTGTCAGCGAACATCAAATATCCCGCTGCACTTTGCAGGCTGTCACTAAGATAATGGACGAGCATCTGAACCAGCACAATAGCGGCAAGGCCAAGTCCCACATAAAGGCAAGTCTGCCCGGTAATGGTCTTGTTTGCAAATCCACTCAAAACCACAAAGGCCAGAAAAATCGGCATTTTGGACAGAATGGATTCCAGAAACGCACAAACAAATGCGCCCTGAATACGGCTCTTATAACGGCCGGAAAGTTTCAATATTCTTGAAAACAAAGCAAACATTTATTTTCCCTCCTTTGCAGTGTGTACTTTCCACTCGGCGCTGTCTTGTGCCGCTTTCCACAACTTTTGATATTCAGGGCAGGACTGGATCAGCTCTTGATGTCTGCCCGTTGCAACCAGTTTTCCGTGATCCATAACACAAATCTGATCTGCGTTCATAATGGCTGGTAATTTGTGTGCAATAACCACAAGGGTCTTACCTTTTACAAGCTCTGCAATGGCGGCCTCCATCTTTTCTTCGTTTTCAGGATCGGCATAGGCAGTTGCCTCGTCAAGCACCACAATAGGAGCATCCTTTAAGATTGCCCTTGCCAGAGAAATACGCTGGCGCTGACCGCCGGAGAGCATTTTTCCTGCATCACCAGCCATCGAATGAATACCCTGCGGAAGTTTCTCAAGGAACTCTATACACTGAGCTTTCTTTGCGGCCTCCACCACTTCTTCATCCGTTGCGTTCAGCCGACCAAGCCGAATGTTTTCGAGCAGAGAGGTATTGAACAGGTATTGATCCTGTGCCACATAGGAGATACGGCTGTTGAGTGCTTCAAGACTCATATCGCATAGTTTCTGCCCACCGATGGAAATACTGCCTTTCTGTGGGTCATAATAGTGAATCAGCAGTTTCGCTAATGTACTCTTGCCGGAGCCAGATTCACCAACAAGGGCTGTTTTCTGTCCAGCTTTTGCCGTAAAGGAAATGTCATGGAGAACTTCATCCTCAATTACAACAGGCTTTCCATCCGGGCCGGGCTGTGTGGTCTGATAAGCGAAAGAAACATGGTCATAAGTAATGGTGTCATCTTTCCCGTGGAACGCACCTTCTGTCTGCTGGAGCTCCGGCGCATCCAACACCTGCTCCAATGCAGAAATTTTATAGTTAAGCTGGGGCATGGTAGGCAGGAAACCGAGAGATTTCAGCAGCGGCATACCAATACTTAAAGAAAGACACAGTACCAAGATCAAATTAGGCAGAGTAGACCAGCCAGAGAGAACGAACCATGCGCCAACAGGCAAAGTCAGAATAATGGTGCATGGAAGCAGACTGCTGTAAATTGCCATCCACGGCCACGCCGCCTTGTACCACGCCAGAGTATAGTCCCGATAATCTGATACATCTTTGCGGAACCGCTCATAGGAATCTGCGTCCTTATTGAATACCTTGACAACTTCCATACCGTTAATGTACTCAATAATGGTATTGTTCATCTTTTGTCCGGCCATGTAGTAAGGCCCCATTTTCTTCATGCCAACGGAATACATCGTCATCATGGCAATCAGACTGATCGGAATGGATGCCAGCGACAGAAGCGCCAGTTTCCAATCCACAAAGAACATTGCCACATAAACCGCAATAGGGATCATCAGGTTTGCAATTCCCTCCGGCATGGAGTGAGCCAGCAAAACTTCCAGACTGTCTACATCATCCACGAACAGCTTTTTGACTGTGCCGGTGCCTTTATCCTGAATGACACCGAGGGGCAGTTTTTCAAACCGTTTTTGAAGTGCCGTCCGCAGACGGAGCAGCGTGTCGTAAGCGGCTTTGTGAGAAAGATTCAGCCCCCAGCCATAGAAAAGGGCTTGCAGCACCAGACACACCAAGACAAGAACCACGCGCAAAATGATAAAGGATGCTTCAATAGATTCACCCATCACCAGCGGCGCGATCACCTGATAAGCCAGCACAAAGGGCAAGACACCCATCAGGACGCTGACCAGCACGATGGCCGTTGCTGCATAAAGCCCCTTCTTATGAGGCCCTGCATACTCAAATACTTTTTGAAACATAATTCCAACCTCCTATCAGGTAAAATATTTTTCGGACAGCGTTTTCAAAATTTCTGGTGAAAGCCTTTGATTTTGAATAGCCCCGTCATCATCCAACTGAACCACCTCCGTACAGGTACGGACAATAAACTCAAAATCGTGGGACACCACAAACACGATCACACCAGAGCTTGAAAGCTGTTCGATCAGTTTGCTGACACGCACCATAGAATCATAGTCCAAACCACTGGTAGGCTCGTCAAAGTAGATTACCGGGCTGCCCTTTACGATTGCCGCACCGATAGTAACCCGTTGCTTTTGACCTCCTGAAAGGGATGCCGGATGCCGTTCCCGGTAATCTGATAGTTCCAGTGCTTTCAGTGTTTCATCCACTTTTTCTTTGCAATCGTCCCTCATTCCAAGGGATAGTTCTTCCTCCACGCTGCTGGCAAAAAGCTGATAATCCGTATCTTGCATGACAAGATAGGAAAGTGACCGCCGCTGGCGTGGTGTAAGTTTTTTTCCGTCAAAGCAGACCTCGCCGCGCTGCTGCTTTATCAGACCCGTTAAAATAGATAAGAGGGTTGTTTTTCCAGCCCCGTTATGGCCCAGAATACCGATCACATCTCCTGCATGAGCTTCAAAGCTGACATTTTGAAAAATATCCGGCCCCTTCTTGTAGGCAAAGCCTAAATTGTGAACATTCAGCCGATGTGTCTCATCCTTTGTGTGCGGCCTTTCCTGATAATGTTCTGCATCGCGTTCCGGGTATGCTGTCCGCAGACCATAAGAAATTCGTGTTTCTTCAGGCAGAGAGCAAAACTGTTCCCTTGTGAACTCATGCTCAATTTTTCCATTCTGAATCAGAAAGGCTCGGTCAATCAGATCACGCAAATAATAAAAACGATGCTCTACCACAAAAATGGTGTATCC
>OLSK01000134.1_pt1 | contig 70038 bp, 72 predicted proteins | sample 1672781 | NCBI WGS metagenome assembly OLSK01 (sample SAMEA3136723, study PRJEB25190) | human gut metagenome | biome: human gut; feature: human-associated habitat; material: faeces | place: Austria | collected 2013 | reverse complement strand
CGCTTGGCACGGTTTATCTGCTGCGATATCTTCGGCAGATAGGAGATTTTCAGCGGCGTCCCATACTGCTTGATAATATCCATCAGAGGGACTTCGTGGAAGTAGAGTTCGTTATCCTCCACCGTAAATTCATCCTGTGGGAACTCGAACGTCTGTTCGATAAGGTCGATGTACTTGTTTTTCATCTCATCGCAGATTATTACCGGTAAAATCGACAATCCGGCTCGCCTACTTCGGTCTTTTCCGGCCGAAGTAGCCCGGACGGATTGCACGCAATCGCGGATACAAAGCAAGCGATTCTTTTTCTATTTATCAACTATTTCGGCAGGCAATATCGTTTTTACCGCAATGCATACCGCATTTCAGTGAAAAAATCCCTAATTTTGGGCAAATCATTTCGAGAGGAATATGGTCGGAGAGGCAATAAGAGGCATACTGGACGGAGGCGCCCGCAAGGTCATCATACCAGGCTGCGGGACTTTCATCAGGCGCGAATCCGGAGAGCTCGTATTCACGGAACTGCTCCGGACGGACGACGGCAGGCTGACCGCAGCGCTCGCAGCATCGCAGGGCATCGCGCCCGAGGCCGCACGCAAACTCGTCGAAGCCTATGCGGCAGCCCTGAACCGGAAACTCGCCGGAACAGGACGGATGACCGTCGAAGGGGTCGGCACCATCGTCCGAACCGCTGCAGGCAATTATACGGTCGAACCGCAGAACGGGACGGTATCGCAGCAAACGGAATCCGAGCCGATTCGGCAGACGGAGCCCCCCGCGGCGGCGGACGTTCTCACGGAAGAGGGCGTTGCACAGACGGCAGACACCCCCCGGCCAACCGACCCGAATGCGGAAGAACGGCCGCAGGAGACCCCGGCCTGTATCGGACAGGAAGAGGTCGTCCCGCACGAAGGAGTCCGGCAGGAGGCAGTCCACACCCCCGCACCGACCTACGGACGCTACGGCAAGAGCCGGCTGCGCAGTGCGCTCTACGGTGACCGGGAGCCGGACGACGAAGAGACCGCGGAACATCAACAACCGCTTTCCGAAAGTCTGCCGGACAAGACGCGTTCCGTATCACCGGCAGCAATACCTGCCGCGACAGCGACGGCGCCCTCCTCTTCCGGGAATGACGGAACAACGGAATATACGCCTCAAATCCATATCCGGCGGCCCGGCAAGCCCAAAAAACGGCCGGATGCGGTGCTCGTCATCGCAATCATCGCATTCGCCATCGCGATAGGCGTACTCGTTTACGGTTTCCTCGCCAACCGCGACATCAATGCCGTCAAGGAGGGCATCCTCATCGAAATGGACGCCAGCGGACAGGCAGCGGAACAGGCCGCAGAGGCGGAATGACATTCGGCCGGTCGCGCGAAACCAGACAGTGAAAGGACAAAGCCGCTACGGGCAAAGTTCCCAATATCCGGCATGCTTCCTTTTCTGTCCGACAGCACGACAGGGCGATACACACGATTTGAAGATTTCATACATAAGGAGATAAAAGCATGGACCTTATTGCTGTAAAACAGCGTTTCGGCATCATAGGCAGCAGCGAAGCCATGGACAGGGCTCTGGAAATAGCCTTGCGCGTGGCACCGACCGACCTTTCGGTACTCGTAACGGGAGAGAGCGGCGTGGGAAAGGAGTTCTTCCCGCAGGTCATACACGCCTACAGCGCCAGGAAACACAACAAATACATCGCCGTGAACTGCGGTGCCATACCGGAAGGCACAATAGATTCGGAACTGTTCGGCCATGAAAAAGGTTCCTTCACGGGTGCGACGGAGTCCCGCAAGGGATACTTCGAAGAGGCCGACGGAGGGACGATATTTCTCGACGAGGTAGCCGAACTTCCCCACTCCACCCAGGTGCGCCTGCTGCGCGTACTCCAAACGGGAGAGTTCATCCGTGTCGGTTCATCGAAGACGCAGAAGACGAACGTACGCGTCGTGGCGGCGACCAACATCAACCTGCAGACGGCCATCAAGGAGGGACGCTTCCGGGAAGACCTCTATTACCGGCTCAACACGGTACCGATATATGTTCCCGCCCTGCGCGAACGCAAGGAGGATATCTACACCCTGTTCCGTAAATTCGCCTCCGATGTCGCCATCCAGTACCGCATGCCCCCGATAACGCTGGACGCACAGGCGCGGACAATGCTCGAAAACTACTACTGGAGGGGCAACATACGCCAGCTGAAGAATGTGGCCGAACAGATATCCGCCATCGAAGAGTCGCGCGTGATTACCGCCGAGGTGCTGAAGAAATACCTGCCGGACGACGGCAGTCAGACGACTGTCCCGGTCTACGTAGGCGGACAGCATGCCCAGTCGGGCGATTTTGAACGGGAACTGCTCTACAAAATGCTGTTCGACATGCGGACCGAGATGTCCGACATCAAGGGAATGCTGCACGAACTCCTCTCCGGCCGAAGCACCCCCGAGCAGGCCGAGCGTATCGCGGGCTTCCTTCAGGCGGCCAACATCATTCCAGCCTCGCAGGAACAGACGCAGGCCCCGAACTATGCCGAAAGCGAGGAGGTGACCGAACCGGAAAAAGAACTCACCAAGGAGGAGGTACTCCGCAACGCCATCGTCAAGGCTTTGCGCAAACACAACGGACGCCGCAAAGAGGCCGCGAAAGACCTCTTCATATCCGAACGGACACTGTACAGGAAAATCAAAGAATTAGGCATCAATGAATATTAGAAGATTCGTAACGGCGGCTATCTGCATCGCCGCATGTGCACTGACCGGCTGCAAGGTCACCTACTCCCTTTCGGGAGCCTCCATCCCGGCCAATGCCAAAACGGTCAGCATTCCCTATTTCCCGAACAACGCCACGCTCGTATCGCCTACGCTGAGCTCCACGCTCACGGACGAGCTGCAGACGCGGTTCACCAACCAGACGAAACTCGAACTCGTTCCGGAAAACGGTGACCTCGCCTTCGAGGGGGAAATCACGAGCTATACGGTACAGCCGGTCGCCGTAACCAGCAACGACATGGCCGCCATGAACCGTCTGACGATAACGGTCAAGGTAAAGTTCACGAACCGTATCGACCCGACTTTCGATTTCAACCGTTCATTCTCCGCCTTCCAGGAATATCCCTCTTCAAACGACCTCTCGTCAGTGGAAGGGACGCTCATTCCGGAATTGGTGACGCAGCTCGTGGACGACATCTTCAATGCGGCAGTATCGAACTGGTAGCGCCATGACCGAGCGAACGGACATTCCTGCGCCTTGCGCAGACGACCTGCTGAGCAGGTTCCCGTGGTTCGACCTCCCGTTGCTGGAACGCTGCTCTGACGGGCGAGAGCTACCAGCCCGACTGGCGATACTGTCACGTTACAGACCGGCGATTGTCCGTCCTGCCGAATGCTGTCCGAAAACGGCCGACGAACGGCAGGAGGCTGCACCGCTCCCTGCGGACGATACATTGTCAATCATCGACGAGTTCATGCGTTCGGGCGAACACCGGATAACGGCCGACGAACATACCCCGGAGGAGATTTCCGGACTGGAGGCAGGCGGACTTCCCTCCGACGACCTGCTGACGGAGGAGTTGGCCGCCATCTATCTGGCACAGGGACTGACAGGCCCTGCCGTTGAAATATATAGGAGATTAAGTTTGTTAAATCCGGAAAAAAGTGTTTATTTTGCCGAGATTATTGACAAGGCCCTGTCGGCGGAATCCGCTGGCAGGAAATGAGAAAAGATTAAAAAAGAATAACTAAAAACAATAACTCTACAATGTACATCTTTCTAATCGTACTTATCATAATCGCGAGCATACTGTTGGTTCTCGCCGTACTTGCACAGAATCCGAAGGGCGGTATGGCCGCCAACTTCGGCGCATCCAACCAGGTGATGGGCGTCCGTCAGACGGCCGATTTTCTCGAACGTTCGACATGGGCACTCGCCATTGCCATCGTGGTGCTCAGCCTCCTCGCTTCCATTGCCATGTCTTCCCACCGAAGGAATACCTTGGGTGCCGGCGACAAAGTGCTCGAGCAGATAACTACCGAAAGGGAAATCGCCCTTCCCAACACGGTTGCTCCCGTAGCGCCCGCAACGGAACTGCCCGCCGCTGAAAGCGCTCCCGCCGCAGAGGGTACCGCAGCGACAGAGGCCGCAGAGTAAGGGAAACGCAATATGAAAACATATGCCCGGAGCCGATGGCTCCGGGCTTTTCCATTTTCTCCGCTCTCCGACAAAGCACGTTTTCTTTTTTGTACCGTCGCCGCTATTTCCGCACTCACCCGTACATCCGTCGCACTGCTTCGGCCGGCTCACACCGCCAAGCCCTGTCCGTTGCAGTCCGACCCGTGCAACACTTTCCCGTCCGCCGAGACCGCAGCCACCATCAACCGGCATGGAAATACGACCGCACACATCGCCCGACCGCAAAGTACCACCCGAGAACGGGCATGGGCGCATTTCACGAATGAGATGCGCCCATGCCCGTTCCATACTGTCCCTTCCTACTCCTCGGACGGTTTCCGGAAGTTCCTGAACATTCGGTCGGAAAGATATATCTGCAGCTCCAGTTTCTGCTGCCAGCCCCAACCGTCGCCGTCGTAATGCTGCACGGCCGATACGGTCAAGGCGATATCGGACAAAAACTTATGCGTCCAATAGATTTCGAGCCGGTCATAAATGCCCTTGTCCGTCCGGTAAAAAGGTTCGCCGGTATAGAGCCCCTGCCCATAAGCAGGCTGCCCCGCTACCGTACTCTCGTAATAGGGCATCAGATTGCCGCCGAGATAGAGGCTGTTGTATATGCCGAACCCCCAACGCTCCACACGGGCCTCCAACTGAATACCGCCCGGAGTGACATACCGTCCGACATAGGCACGGTCGTTTTGGAAAGTCTGCAACCAACCGACCTGGAAATAGAGCGCCGAGAACTGCGGCAAATAGTGCGTGAAATCGGCTCCGGCAAAGGGATAAATGAGAATGTTGTCCACTACGCCCCGGACCGTTTCACTGCCGGCATGGTGGTACATCCGCGCATTGTAGCCGCCGTAAAAGGCCCCGTAATTGAGCCGGCCTGCCGAAAAGATGCTGAATTTCTCGCGCTGGTCGCCCACGAGCATGCTGTTCCAGTCCAACACCAGCTCCACGTAGCCGTGGCTGCCAGTGTACTGCCCCATCAAACCGTCGAGATTGCTGTCGTAATAGGAGATATAGTCGCTGAAGAATGCATTGGAATAAGTCCCTATAAGATTCCTCCGGGGAAACCGCCCGAAATAGACACCGAACCGGTCATCCTGATATTTGTAATAGACTATCATCTCGCGCGCCACATAGGTATTCCGCCCCATGTCGTTCAGGAAATCCACACCCACCATGAGGGCGTTCCCCCGTCCCCAGCCGAGCCCTATCTGGGGCGTAAGTCTCGCCGTGAAGTTCGTTACGGAAGCATCGTGTTTCACGTCGGCATACTCCTTGTTATCGAACTTGAAATCGAAATCGACATTCCACAGAAACCGTTGGGCGGAAGCCGTCGCCGAACATAAAAGAAATGCGGCACAAACCGCAGCAATTCGCAAATATCCCATCACCACATTGATATTCTTTATTTCACATGCAAATATATTATAAAGGAAGACAACAAAAAAGTTCCATTTTTTATGCCAAACCGGACGGCAGACACGGCAATTCGTATCGCCGGAATCTTTTCATTGTGGCCGGCCGCAACGAAAACGGGCGGATACGCCCGTACCCGCCCGCCCTGCCGGTCTCTCTTCCGGTCAGAATATGCTGTAAGCAATCGTCAGACCGGCCATGACGATTGCGACCATGCTCATCAGCTTGATAAGAATATTGAGCGACGGGCCCGAAGTATCCTTGAAGGGGTCGCCCACGGTATCGCCCACTACCGTAGCCTTATGGGAATCGGAACCCTTGCCGCCCATGTTCCCCTCTTCCACATACTTCTTGGCATTGTCCCACGCTCCGCCCGAATTGGCCATGAAGATGGCCAGCACGAAGCCCGAACCGAGCGCACCGACCAACAGCCCGATAACGCCGGCCACACCGAATACGAGTCCCATGGCCACCGGCACGAGAATGGCGAGCAGCGAGGGAAAGAGCATTTCACGCTGCGCCCCTTTGGTCGAAATAGCCACACAGCGGGCATAATCCGGCGTAGCGTCGCCCGTCAGGATACCCTTTATTTCACGGAACTGGCGGCGCACCTCATTCACCATGCTCTGTGCGGCACGGCCTACGGCATTCATGGTAAGACCGCAGAAAAGAAATGCCATCATCGCCCCGACGAATACCCCGACAAGTACCTTCGGATTCATCAGGTTCACCTGGAAATAGTCCATGAAATCCAGCATGGAGGCGTCAGCTATCGTCACCACGGCGCCGTCCGACAGCGTGAACGTCTGCTGGCCGAGATGTTCGAAACCTATCCTTATCTCCTCGATATAGGAGGAGAGCAGTGCCAGAGCGGTCAGCGCAGCGGAACCTATCGCAAAGCCTTTGCCGGTGGCCGCCGTCGTATTTCCGAGCGCATCAAGCGCATCGGTTCTGCGGCGCACCTCCTCGCCGAGTCCGGCCATCTGGGCGTTGCCGCCGGCATTGTCGGCTATCGGGCCGTAAGCGTCGGTCGCCAGCGTGATGCCGAGCGTGGAGAGCATCCCCACGGCGGCGATGGCAATGCCGTAAAGCCCCGTTTGCAGGTTACCTGCCGTCAGCATCCCCGCAATATCGAACCGAATGGCGCACAGGAAAGAAAGCACGATGGCGAAACATATCGTTATTACCGGTACGGCGGTCGATATCATCCCCATCCCGATACCGGATATGATGACGGTAGCCGGTCCCGTTTCGGCACTCTTTGCAATCTTCCTGGTCGGCCGGTAGGAGTGAGAGGTATAATACTCGGTGGCCTGCCCGATGATGACACCGGCGATGAGTCCTATCACCACCGACCCGGCTATCCATCCCCAGTTGGGCATATCGAGGAGATAGAGAATGGCGAACGAAGCGACTGCGATGAGCACGGCGCTCAAATTCACACCGAAACCGAGCGAACGGAGAAGCTGTTTCATAGACGCCCCCTCCCTGGTGCGGACGGTAAAGATGCCTATTACGGAGAGGATAATCCCCACGGCCGCTATCAGCATGGGAGCGAGTACGGCCTTCATCTGTACTTCGGGATTGAACATGAAGGCAGCCGAACCGAGCGCGGCGGTAGCGAGGATGGAACCGCAGTAGCTTTCATAGAGGTCTGCCCCCATACCTGCCACATCCCCCACGTTGTCGCCCACATTGTCGGCTATCGTCGCAGGATTACGCGGGTCGTCCTCCGGGATTCCCGCCTCGACCTTTCCCACGAGGTCGGCGCCCACATCGGCCGCCTTGGTATAGATACCGCCGCCCACACGCGCGAAAAGGGCCTGTGTGGAGGCACCCATACCGAAAGTCAGCATCGTCGTGGTCATCACCACGAGTTTCTGCGGCCCCTCCATATCGACGAAATGGTTCAGCACGATATACCACAGTGAAATGTCGAGCAGTCCCAGCCCCACGACCACGAGCCCCATCACGGCACCGCTTCGGAAAGCCACCTGCAACCCCCGGTTCAGCGACCGGTCGGCGGCACACGCCGTTCTAGACGACGCATAGGTAGCTGTCTTCATGCCGATGAAACCGGCGAGCCCCGAAAAGAAACCGCCCGTCAGGAAAGCGAACGGCACCCATTTGTTCTGTACGCCCAATCCGAAGGCGAGCCAGGCGAAGAAGAGTGCCAAGACGATAAATACGATAACGACCACCTTATACTGCTGCCGAAGATAGGCCATCGCCCCTTCACGCACGTACCGGGCTATCTCTTTCATGCGCTCCGTCCCTTCGTCCTGCCGCTTCATCTGCCTGAAAAAATACCAGGCGAACAGCAGGGCTATGAGTGCGGCAGCCGGTATCAACCAAAAAATCGTCGGTGTATTTCCCATAATCCGTTCTGTTTAAATGTTTATACTTGAATGTTTAAATAGCTCCCCTTTCCTTGCCGGACAGGCGCCCGACCGAAAGGAGGTTTGTCTTCGCACCGGGCGCGTGCCGCAAAACGGCCCCGACCATCGGGCAGCATTCCATCGACGGACAGTCGCCGCAGGTCTCGTACCCCTTCTCCGAAACACACCTGCGAATGCTGCACATGCCGCTACAATAGGCGAATTTCACCCCTTCGGTACGACATCCCATGCAATCGATGGTCGCGGACGTAATCTCCGGAGTCCCGTTCATCACGCTCCATCTCCGGGCTGTCTCCTCCCGCAGCCCGTCGTCATTCAACAGCGTGGCCCTGCGGGCATCGCACTCCCCGCAATCCAGGCCGCAACATGCAATCAGCTCGTTATTCATGCTCTCTCCGTACTCATCTTCCTTCGTCAATACGGGCACCGGACCGTCCCCCACCCCGGCTGCCGACTCATTCAGAGAACCACTCCGGAATAAAATGTTCCGGCAGACCGTCAGAATTTTTCTTCTCTTTCGACAGGATTTCCAACAGGTCGTATTCCGTCCATGCCGGAGTAGCCATCGTATAGTCCAGATAATCCGACTCGGAAATCCGGATTCGATATTCATAACCAGACTCATATTCGAATCCGCCGATACTATGGCCGAAAGCCTCCCATTCACGAGTATCTTCCATTTTGACGGCGTAAACATCCGCACGAATATTCATTCCGCACGACCATACAAGTCCCGGGACTTGTTCCGAAGCGACCAGCAGTTCGTACTCCCGATAACCGATTACCCCGTTTTCGTTCTGTTCCAAGGTCGTGCTGCGGCAGCCTGCGACACAGCACCCGCACAGGAACACCAAAAATACCCTGAATAGCCTCTTCCCGTTCATCATATCCGTCTTAAAAGGTTCTCCGAAAATACCTCCGGCTTTACATCCATGATTTTGCGACCATGCTTTGCCATCCTGCGGCACCCCCGGTCGACCGGTCGTACCCATTCTTTCCTCGGAGACAGCCGGCGGACACTGCTCCTGCGAATACAATATTTTCGTAATTTTGGGCGTGGCAGGAATGACGGTACCGAAATCAATGCAACAAATTTAATCTTTTTTCAAAAACGGCCAAACGAAGCGCCGTTTTTTCGGAAAAACAACAACCGGTTCGAAAGGAGATGAAAAAGACCACCAACGAAGAACTGCACCGTCCGAGTGCAGAAGAGTATGCCCGCATGCGCAAAATGCCCGTGACGGTCGTACTCGACAATATACGGAGCCTGAACAATGTCGGTTCCTTCTTCCGAACATGCGACGCTTTCGCCGTAGAACGGCTGCTGCTGTGCGGCATAACGGGGACTCCCCCCTCCCGCGAAATTCACAAGACGGCCCTCGGCGCCGAAAATACCGTCGCATGGCAATACTTCGAGAGTACGGCCGAAGCCGTCGAATCGCTCAGGAGGGAGGGATACGTCGCGCTCGCCGTAGAACAGGCCGAAGGAGCCGTCATGCTGGAAGATTTCCGGCCGGGAGCCGGCCAACGCTATGCCCTCGTCTTCGGCAATGAGGTGGAGGGGGTGGCACAGGAGGTGGCCGACATGTGCGACGGTGCCGTCGAGATACCCCAGGCGGGAACGAAACACTCCCTGAACGTAGCGGTAGCCGGCGGGGCGGTACTCTGGCACCTGTTCGCAGGATATATATCCGAAAAAAAGGCTGCGGATGAAACCGTGTGAAAAAGTCTCCTATCTTTGCCGACGTAATCCATTCATTCAAGAAACGATGTCCACCGAAAGAAACCTCAGGCCGGTCACCACGCTGCGGCTCGCCGAAATGAAAAGCCGCGGCGAAAAAATCGCCATGCTGACGGCATACGACTACTCCATGGCCCGTATCCTCGACAGGGCCGGAATAGACGTCATTCTGGTCGGCGATTCCGCTGCCAACGTCATGGCCGGCTACGAAACGACCGTCCCCATGACGCTCGACAACATGATATACCATGCACAATCGGTCACCCGTGCAGTGGAACGTGCCCTCGTGGTAGTGGACATGCCCTTCGGCACCTATCAGGGCAACTCGAAAGAGGCGCTCTGTTCGGCGGTACGCATCATGAAGGAGACCGAAGCAGGCGCCGTCAAGCTCGAGGGAGGCAAGGAAATCCTCGAATCGGTAGACAGAATCCTGAGCGCAGGCATTCCCGTCATGGGGCATCTCGGACTCACCCCTCAGTCGATTCACAAATACGGCACCTATGCCGTCCGGGCCAAGGAGGAAGCCGAAGCAGAAAAACTGCTCGAAGATGCCCACCTGTTGGAAAAGGCCGGCTGTTTCGGCATCGTCCTCGAAAAGATACCGGCACATCTGGCCGGACAGGTCGCCCGCGAACTCGCCATCCCGATAATCGGCATCGGTGCCGGTCGGTACGTGGACGGACAGGTACTCGTGACACACGACATGCTCGGCATCAACAGCGAATTCTCTCCGCGGTTTCTGCGACGCTATGCGAACCTGACCGAAACGATGTCCGGTGCATTCGGCAGCTACATCCGCGACGTCAAGGAGGGCGACTTCCCCAGCGAAGAGGAGCAGTACTGACGGTCGCATAAAAAAATCCCGCGGAGCAGTAGCTCTCCGCGGGACTATTCCGGGCAGCGGCTCTGCCGCATGCGTCACTTTCCTATAAGCTCCACGCTCCTTTTGATAAAGTTGGTGAGCTGCTCACCCTTCAGCATCCCGTTGGAAAGCAGGGCAAGGTCGATAAGCTGTTTGACAAGGCTGTTGCCGGCACCTATTTCCTTCAGCCGGGCCGTGCGCTGCCCGCGCAGGTCATCCACCTTCTTGGCCAGGTCGTCGCGCTGCTGCTTCTCCTCTTCCGTCAGGTCGGCCTCCTTCTTATCCTTTATCAGTTCGTTGAGGTTCGCCTGCTGCTTCTGGGCCGTCTCTATCTTCTTGTTTATCGTCTTGAGTTTCTCACCGTACTCGTTCTCCACCTCACCGAGAATGTCGATTACGAGCGGATGGTTGGCATTGACGGCTATCGTATAGTTGTCGGGCATCTGGCTGTAGAACTGGCTCATGCCGCCGCCGCTCATCGCCGCCATCTCCTTCATGCGGCGCATGTATTCATCCTGCGTGATGGTCACCGGAGCGTCGGTGGGCGCCATCGCTTCGAACGCTATGTTATAGAATATCTTCTGGTCGGTCGGGAGCTGGCTCTCGAACACCGGGCGCATGATATCCTGCTGCTCGGAACTGAGCGACATGCTCATGTTCGTCTCCTTGTCGATAAGCCGCTCGGCCACATCGGAATCGACACGCACGAAACGGCACCCTTTCTCCTTGTTCTCGTACCAGCTCACGAAGTGGTTGTCGAGCTGTCCGTCCATAAGCAGGACATCGTACCCCTTCTCCTCGGCTCCCCTGACGAAGCTGTGCTTGCCGACCGCATCGTCCGTATAAATATATATCACCGTACCGTTCCGGTCGGTCTGGTTCTCCTTCACCTTGTCGCGGTACTCGGCCAGGGTGAAGTAACTGCCCGCCGTATTCTTGAGCAGCATGAATCCCTCGGCCTTCTCGGCGAACTTCTCGTCGGTCACGATGCCGTATTCGATGAAGATTTTCAGGTCGTCCCACTTGCCCTCGAAATCCGCCCGCGCGGTATTGAAGAGCTCCTGCAGCTTGTCGGCCACCTTACGGGTGATGTAGCCCGATATCTTGCGCACGTTGCCGTCGCTCTGAAGGTAGCTGCGCGACACGTTCAGCGGAATGTCCGGCGAATCGATAACCCCGTGCAGCAGCGTCAGGAACTCGGGAACGATGCCCTCCACCGAATCGGTCACGTACACCTGGTTGCTGTAAAGCTGTATCCTATTCTTCTGAATCTCGAAATTGTTGTGGATTTTCGGGAAATAGAGAATCCCCGTCAGGTGGAACGGATAGTCGATGTTGAGATGTATCCAGAACAGCGGGTCGTCGCTGCCCGGATAGAGCTTCCGGTAGAATTCCCGGTACTGTTCGTCGGTCACATCGGCCGGATTATGCGTCCAGAGCGGGTCGGTATCGTTCACGATGTCGTCCCGTTCGGTATCCACATACTTTCCGTCCTTCCACTCCTGTACCTTTCCGCAGGCTATCGGTATGGGAAGGAAGCGGCAGTATTTACGCAGCATTCCGCGAATACGGGACTGGTCGGCGAACTCGGCGCTCTCTTCGCTCAGATAGAGGATGATATCGGTTCCCCGCGACCTTTTTTCCGCCCGTTCCGTCATGGTGAATTCGGGCGTTCCGCCGCAGCTCCACACGACCGTCGGCGCCTCCTCCCTGTAAGACTGGGTAACGATTTCCACCTTGTCGGCTACCATGAAGGCCGAATAGAACCCCAGGCCGAAGTGTCCGATGATATTCTGGTTCTTGTATTTCGACATGAACTCCTCGGCACCTGAGAAAGCTATCTGGTTGATATATCGGTCCACCTCTTCGGCTGTCATGCCGATACCCGCATCGGAAATCGTCAGCGTCCGCGCCGCGGCATCCGCCGTGACGTGCACCGTCAGGTCGCCCAACTCGCCGGCGTAATCGCCCGTCGAAGCCAACGTTTTCAGCTTCTGCGTGGCATCCACCGCATTGGACACGAGTTCCCGCAGGAATATTTCATGGTCGGAATAGAGGAATTTTTTAATGATGGGGAAGATATTCTCGGTAGTAACCCCGATTTTTCCGTTCTGCATATGCTTGTGTTTTTGTTGTTTCGAAGTGACAAGCAAAAACACAAACAATATGCCACCCCGTCCTGTCTGCCACTGTGACAGACAGACTGACACGTTTGCAGCAGCAAAATCCGTAACAAAGAGATTCAGCGGAACAACGGCCGCCGGATGAAACGGGCAAGATAACTCCCCGCGAGCAGGGCCTGTGCGGCCCAGTAGCACGACAGCACGGCGACACTGCTCCAGGTGAAAGGACGGACGAAACGGTTCCAGGCCAGGAACACATCGGAGATGAGAAAAAGCAGAGCCCCGGCGATATACCATCCGCGCCCCTTTCCTCTCCAGAAAAACGAAGAGGCGCACATCAGGGTTATCAGTACGGCATACACGACAACTGCTCCATGTTCCGTCGGGTTTCCGACTGCCGGGATTATCCGGGATGCCGCGACGGCAACGGCGGCACACAACAACAGAGCGGCGGCGAGCGACGAGGGACGGAACCATGCACCGCGCAGGAAATAGACCGCATAAAAGATATGGGCGACTGCGAAAAACGAAGCCTGCAACAGAAACATGCCGCTTTCTCCGCAATAGTCGCCGGCGGCGGACATCAACAAGCCGAGCGACATGAACGAACCGTGCCATTTTGTCGGGACGAGCGAAACGACGGCAAGATAAAACACGGGAAGGGCGAAGACCAGCGGCAGCAGCGGCAAGCCGAAATGCTGCCACATGCCGTACACTGCGACCGTAACGGCATATCCCGCCAACAACGATATGTATGTACCCTTCTTCATTGCGTCCCCTCCATCCGACCTGTCCGAACCTTTGGCAGCACCACCGCTTCCGGATTCCGTGCCGTCCGGAAAATCCCGCTTCCGCCAAACGGTCCTACAACAGCGGCCTGCCGAAAACGGTTCAGAAACCGAACAGTTCCAAAAACCACTGCGGCGCCCGCAACGGCCGGCGAGTAACCGCATCGACGAATACAAGCACGACCGTTCCCGTATTTATCAGGTCGCCCGCCTCGTTGTATATCTCGTGCTCGAACCTCAGTTTCACGCCCGGCCTCTCCGCAATCCGTATACGAACCGTCAGCAGGTCGTCATAATAGGCAGGCGCCAGGTAGTTCAACTGTACCTCGCGCACGGGCAGCATCACTCCGCGGGCCTCCATCTCCTTGTAGGAGAGCCCACGCCCGCGCATCATCTCGGTACGCGCCACCTCGTAATAGTTCACGTAATTGGAGTGATGCACCACCCCCATGTTGTCCGTCTCCTTGTATCTGACACGTATCCGAACCTCGGATTCCGGCATCTTTTCCATCCTTTTCTCGTCTATATGAACGTTATCAACACTCCGCCGCAATCCCCGCCGTTCCATTCGGCGAGCCGCAGCGTTTCCTCTCCGACAAGAAGCTCATCCCGCCAAAGTTTCCCTCCGGCTTCGACCGTAACGGGATATGCGCCCGGAGGCGGCAGCAGCTTATCCCTATCGCCGGGCAGTACGCTCCGGCCCCGGATATCCGCAATGAGGATATATCCCCTCGTCAGGAACTCCGCTGCATGCGCCATCTCTCCGGAGGCAATCATATTGCGGACGACGGTCGAACTCACCTTCTCTTCGTGCACGTCGCGCCGGCCGACACGAACGGCAACGAACCCGAGCTCCCCCTGCATACGCTGCAACGAAGCGAAATCACCCTGCTGACCGCTCCCGAAACGGTGGTTGTACCCCACCACGAACCGCTTCATCCCTATCTTTCCCACGAGTATCTCCCGCACGAAATCGTCCGAAGACATTCGGGCGAATTCGGCAGTGAAAGGCAGCACGACCACATCGTCGATGCCGGCCTCCCGCAATAGCCAAAGCTTCTCGTCGAGCGTATTGAGCAACTTCACCCCGCCCCCGTCGGGCAGCACCCTTCTCGGATGGGGCCAGAAAGTGACTACAACGCTCTCTCCGCCCGCCTCGTCCGCCATCGTCTTCACCTGCTCGAGCAAGGCGCGGTGGCCGAAATGCACCCCGTCGTACGAACCGACCGTAACGACCGGGAATTTGATTGGCGGCAATCCCTCCGCCGAACGGAACACCCTCATGACGACAGGCTACATTTCATTGTTCTCTTCATTCTCCTTCACGAAATAGGCGACCTTTTCGAGGAGAGTGGTGATATCGTAGTTCTCCACCACGATGCCGAGCGGAAAGTTCAGCGGTTTGGAGGTAAAGTTAAGCACCCCCTTGATGCCGGCATTGACTATCGGTACGACCAGGTCGGAGGCTATCCGCGACGGGCACGAAAGCACCGCTATGTTGATATCGAGGCTCGACACGTCGGCCTCGAAGTCGTCCATACTGTAACAAGGTATCTCCTCGATGGTTTGACCGACCTTTTCCGGGTCCACGTCGAACGCGGCCACTATTTTCAGATTCAGCCCCTTGCCGTTAAAATAACGGGTGATGGCCTGACCGAGGTGTCCCATCCCTATCACGGCGATGTTCATCGGCGTAGGACTGTCGAGGATGCCGTTGATGAAATCTATCAGTACCTCGACGTCATACCCTTTTTTCGTATCGCTCGAAAAGCCTATCAGCATCAGGTCGCGGCGCACCTGTACGGCCGTGATGCCCTGCATGCCGGCGAGCACATGCGAAAATATATGCGTAATACCCTGACGGTGCAGATTCATCAGCGTGCGGCGGTACTCGCTCAGTCGCTCAATGGTCTTCTCGGGAATATTATTATTGGACATAATCGAATCGTTTTTGTATTTCTCTCCGTCGGAGGATTACCGGACGCTGATGGTATAGTCGTTGCCGTAGGTCACGAGGGGCCACTCGGTATTGCCCGTATTGCCGCCCGCACCCGTTTCAAAACGGTAGGGCGTCTGCAGCGGTACCATAACACTGCCTGACAGGGCCGGTACGGCATTGCCCGTAGCGACCGCGCCGCCGAACATCTTCACCGCGTCGTAACCGCGGTAGGAGTAGAGCGAGGGCACGCGCCCGAAAGCCTCTATGTACCGCCTGTCGAAATCCAGCACCGCCTCATTACCGCGGTCGGCATGATAGGAGGTGACGAACGAAACGTTCAGTTTGAAAAACAGACTCCGGTCGAGGTTACGATAGCGCACCCACCTGGAGTTGCCCACCACCATGATGTGTCCCGTCCGTTTGGAACGCGCCAACCGGCTGTTCTGCACCGAGCTGAGCGCGGCCAGAATGAGGTCCACGCCGGTCTCGTCTCCGGCCAGCACCACGAAAACGTTATCCGTCCCGCTGCCTGCCAACATCTCGTCGATTTGCTGCGAAGGCGTCCCTTTGCGATATACCACCCGTTGGTAGGGATTGCCTCCTACGACGGCTTTCATCTCCCGTTCGAAAGCGGCATCGTTCACGTCCGACGTGATGAAGACGATGTTCTTGTCACCTTCGAAAAGAGGGCCCATCTTCTCATAACGGCGGGAAGGCTCCGGTGACATGCTGAACACCGTAGCGCCGTATCCCTCCCCGAGGTCGGCGAGCGGCGAGACCACCGGTACGCCGGTCAGCCTCGAATATTCGGCCACCGGGGCCAATTCGTCCTCATACACCGGCCCGATGATGACATCGGAGTGCCGGAAAGCCTCCGCGGCGGTTATCGTCCGCACCGTTTCAGGCGAACGTTCCGTATTGAAAAGATTCAGCACCACCGAATGGCCGGCATTTCTCAGTTCATCGGCCGCAATCAGCGCCCCTTCGTAAAACTCCATGAAACTCGCCCGTACCGTATTGTCGTCCGACAGCGGCAGCAGCAGTGCAAGTTCCATCTCCCCCGCATAAGGGCGGCTTTCCCGAAACGGCACCTCCGTTCCGGGCAGAAGAGGATGCTCCCCCCCTCCGACCGCACCGGCCGCCTCCCCTGCGGCGGTATCCTTCGCCGCAAGCTCCCGTCCCGGGACGGGTATCCGCAGCAGCACCCCCGCCTTCAGCCCGCCGCGGACATCATTGCCGGCCTCTATGTCGGCTACGGTCACACCGTATTCGCGGCTGATGGCATAGAGCGTCTCGCCCATCTCGACGAGGTGGTAAACATACTCATCGGACACCTCCGTCAGCGTCGAGGCAAAATCGTCCATCTGCGACAGGATTTGCTGCGGCGAGGTCTTGTCCATCTCGGACTTGCGGATGAGCAGTTCCTGCCCTGCCTTCAGATGCGACGGGTCGAGCCCCGGATTGTCCTGTATGAGTGTATTGATTGCCAGCGAGTAACGCTTGGCGATAGAGTAGGTGGTCTCGCCCGGCTGCACGGTATGGGTTACGAACGTCCGCTGCATCTTGCGGCGGGACAGCTCTATCTCCGGCACATCGGTACAGAGCACCCGGACCGTTTCACCCGCTTTCAGTCCGGCCTCCTTCACCGCCGGATTGTCTTCGTAAAAACGCTCCTCGGCGACACCGTACAGCCTCGACAGGGAATAGACCGTTTCGCCCGGGGCAACCCGATGCAGATAGTAGTCCGTACCTGCCATGCTCACCACTTCGGACGACCGCGTACCGGGGACCTGGGCGGCGGCCTCTCCGAACAGGAGGACAGACGCCGCCAAAACTATCAGCCAACTCTTCATCATCGCTCTCCTTTGACATTCATCACGCTATTCCGGCGGAATCTTCGTCTCCTCCGCCGCACGACGGGCTCCGGTACCGCCGGAACCCGTTCGACCATGCGCTATTTCTTGTTCAGCGCCGCATCGCGCAGACGTATCTCCGTAATCACCTTTTTCGTGTACATCGGAAAATCGCCGTTCATCATCCACGAATAGTACCCCGGCTCCTCCCGGAAGACCTCCGCCACCGGACGCCCCCTGTACTTTCCGAAACCGAAGACCTCCACCCCGTCCTTATCATAAAGGATACGGCCGGCATAGTCCGCACAGCGGTTCTGCTCGGTAAATTTGGCCAGGAACTCCACGTCGTTTTCCAGTTCGGGATACCGGTCGAGCTGTGCCTTCAGCACCTCGTAGGTAGCCAGCGTATCGGCTTCGGCCGAATGGGCTCCCTCCAGCTCCCGGTCGCAGTAAAAACGGTAGGCGGCGACGAGCGTACGCTGTTCCATCTTGTGAAAGATGTTCTGCACGTCGATGAATCTCCGCTTTTTCAAATCCACATCCACTCCGGCACGCAGGAACTCTTCCGCCAGCACCGGAATATCGAAACGGTTGGAGTTGTATCCCGCCAGGTCGCACCCCTCCATGTAGGCGGCGAGCGACTTGGCTATCTGCTCGAAACGGGGTTCGTCCTTCACGTCGTCATCGGCAATGCCGTGTATTGCGGTCGATTCCGGCGGTATGGGCATCCCCGGATTGATGCGCCGTGTCTTCACCTCCTTGCTACCGTCGGGCTGCACTTTCACCAGCGAAATCTCCACGATTCGGTCTTTGGCCGGGTCTACCCCCGTGGTCTCCAAATCGAGGAAAACTATCGGTCTCTTCAGTTTCAGTTCCATCGCCGCGCACCCTATGCGTTAATGAGCATGGGCATGAGTATCATCAGCGTATCGCTCGCCTGCACATCGTCGTAAATAGGCTTGAAAACACCCGAACGGGTCGAATCGGCCAGCTCGATAACAACGCTGGGAGTCTCGAGGTTAGAAAGTATCTCCACCAGAAAAGTCGATTTGAACCCTATCGTCACGGGCGTCCCCTCGTAGCTGCACGACAGACTCTCATTGGCTGAATAGGAGAAATCGAGGTCCTGGGCCGTGAGGTTTATCCGGTTATCCCCGATATCGAACTTTATCAGGTTGGTCGCCTGGTTGGAGCAGACCGCCACGCGTTTGATGGCATTCAGCAGCTCCACCCTGTCCACGATGAGCCTGTTCGGATTGTTGGCCGGTATCACGCCGTTGTAATTCGGGTAATTGCCCTCAATGAGGCGGCACATAAGGGTACTGTTTTTCAGCGTGAACTTCACGTTTTTGGAATCGAACGCCACCTTTACCGCGTCGTCCTCCTTGAGCAGAATGGTACGCAGCAGGTTGGCCGGTTTCTTGGGCAGGATGAACGAAGCCTTCGGGCCGCCCTCGGTATCGACCGTATATTTCACCAGTTTGTGCGCATCGGTGGCGACGAAGATGTATTGCGACGGAGTGAGGTCGATGAAGATACCGTTCATCACGGGCCGAAGTTCGTCGTCGGCCGTGGCGAAGATGGTCCTGTTGATACCGCCCAGAAGCACGTCCACATCGAAAGTGAGCTCCTGCGCATCGTCGGCGAGAGGCTGGGCGGCCGGATAGCTCATGCCGGAGGTACCCGGCAACGCAATGGAGCCGGTCTTCCAGCTAATCTTTATCTCCCACTTCTCCTCGTCGGCCTCGAAGGTCAGCGGCTGTTCGGAGAACTCCTTGAGCGAGTCGATGAGGAGTTTCACCGGTGCGGCTATCACGCCCTCCGATTCGACGCTCTCGGGGATTATCGTGGAGGTAATGGTCGTTTCGAGGTCGGACGCGGTCACTTTCAGGCTGCCGTCCTTTACCTCGAACAGAAAATAATCGAGTATGGGAAGCGTATTCTTGCTGCTGATAACCTTCGATGCCGTCGAAAGGAACGACAGCAATGCGGAACTTGATATGACGAATTTCATGCTCTGTATATTTTATTGAACTGTTGTTTTCCCGATTAATTTTCAAAAATAGGCATTTTCATCGATTCCGCCAAACCGCCCCTCCGTACCGGCATAAAGAATGTAACAAAACATGATTCCGCTATACAAAACCAATGTAATTATACCTATCTTTAAGGCGCGGACGGGTCCATTCCGAATTTCCGTCCTGTCGAAATATGTACCATCACCATCTCAAACATATCGCCATGGCCGCTGCCGCCGTATCGCTGTCGGTCTCCTGCGTCAGGGACGACGGAGGAAACCAACCCGCAAGAGAGTATGTCCGGGTAGGCATGACCGTTCCCGCCTTCAGCGTTTCGGGAGAAGGGGGGCGGACTTTCGACTCTCCCGAAGGATTCGCCGGCCGGACGACGCTGCTGCTTTTCTTCGCCACCTGGTGTCCCGACTGCCAGGCGGAGCTGCCCGTAATCGACGCCGTATGGCAGACGGTAGCCGGCGAACCCGGCTATGACGTCGTAGCCATATCGCGCGGCGGCGCGGAAGGACGGTACGAACAGAGTCCCGATATCCTCTCCCGGTACTGGAAAGACCATGACCTTCGGATGCCGTGGTATCTCGACGGCGACCGTTCGGTCTTCGACCGCTTCGCCAGTGCCGGTATCCCCCGCGTCTATATCGTCAACGCGGAAGGCGTCGTGGTATGGCAATCGGCCGCTCCCGAGCTCGATGCGGCAGGTTACCTCGCCCTGCTCCGGCAATACCGGTAACACGCGGCAGCGACAACCATGACCTATCCGGGGACGGACACATTTGTCCGTCCCCGGATGCCGTATACCCCATCCCCTTTCCCACCCCACCGCCCCTTCTTCCGTTGCCGGCTCCGGTCGGAAGGGCTTCCGGCAAAGATGCGCTCCGGTGAACCGGCCCCGTCCGTACCGCCTTCCCGCATCGTTCTTCCCTGCCTGCCAACCCGGCACGCAACATCTGCAAAAAACACATTTTCTTATTTTACCGACCTTCCTTTATGCTGAAAGTGCATTTTTTCTCAAATACATATATTATTGTTTTATCAATTTAATTTTACTTAATTGCAACCGCAATTTTAAAAACAATAGTATATATACAACAAACACATTTTTTTTCGCTGCACGGCAGGCCGACCGGTAGGCTTGCCCGCAGCAACACTTAAACAAACACCAACTATCTCTACGATGAAAAAACTATCCTTTTTCACTGCAGCCGTGATTCTGCTGGCCGGCTGTACACAAGCCCCAAAGAACGAGTATGTAAAGCTCAGCGACGCGGCATGCACTTTCCGGGCTGCCGACAACCTTCCGCAGACGGTCCGCGTCAATGCTTCGGGCTCCTGGACGGCGGAATCCGGCGCCTCGTGGCTGACCGTGGAACAGCAGGCGGACGCCCTCGTCCTCACGGTTGCCGACAACGACACCGACTACGACCGGAGTACCGAAATCCTCATCGCCTCCGGCCGCGCCGAGGCATCGATTAGCGTCAATCAGCTGGCTGCCGACAGCAACATCGCCCGGCTCCGTGTTCTGAAAACCTTCTCCGGCGGTACGGTCATGTCCAAAAGCGGACGGTACGTCGGCGGCATCATATCGGAACTCCAGCCCGATGAGAGCTACTGTTACTACCCGGTCATCATCGACCTCCAAACCGACGAATGGACCAAGACCGGCCCCTTCCCGTCCGCTCTGTACATGCTTCTGAGACCCTATGCCATCTCCGACCAGGGGCTGTTTTTCTGCTTCAACGCCCAGGACGGCTCGAGCCCCGGCATCGACCTGCAGGGCAACGTCATCATGCCGAAACAGGTCGAGGGCTTCAAACTGAATCCCCACGTACAGGGCATCTCGGAAGACGGCCGCATCTGGGTCGGCTATAACCAGACGGGCGATTACGACAACAATAACCTCTTCCATCCGGTCAAATGGGTGGACGGCGTTCCGGAACTGCTGCCCATGCCGGAAACCAGCCTGCGCGGAGTTCCTTTCATAAACGGCTGCATGGCCCGCGGCTGCTCCGCCGACGGTTCGGTCATCTACGGTTCCTCATGGGACAATCTGGATTTCGGCATGCTCTACTGGAAAGACGGCAAGGTCGACTGGGCAGGCAGCGATGTGCGCCGCATACATACGGAAATAAACCGCTACGGCGAGGAGGAGATATGCGTGGATGCCATGCGCTGCATGGCCGACCTGACGCAGATAAGCCCCAACGGCAAATGGATAGCGGGGGCATACCGCTATGAAATTATGGAAGACGGCAATTATCACATCGAAACCTATCCGGCCGTCTTCAATACGGAAACAGGCAAGACCGTCATCATCAAGGATTACGGCGAAAGGGTGGTTTCGCACATCACCAACGACGGCATCGTCTGCATCGCCAACAGCTCCTACCTGCCCAACAACGGTTTCATGTACGACGTAAACACCCAGACCAACCTCGGCAGCGTTCAGGAGTGGATACTCTCCACTTACGGCATCATCGCCCCGATGGGCTACATCCGCCACGTATCGCCTGACGGACAATACCTGATGGCACATACGATGGAAGACAGCGCTCTTCAACCGCGCGTAGTAGGATGGTATCTCGCACCGGCCCTGGAGAAATAACATATTCACCTTAAAACCCGAATCAGTATGAAAAAGTATCTTTGGCTGGCGCCGGTGATGCTGCTCGCCGCCGCCTGCAAACCCGAAACAGACAACACGGCATCGCTCTCCGCGACCCCGACCGAAATCGAGTTCGCCGCCACCGGAGGCGCAGCACAAACCATTGCGGTAACGGCCAAAAACGTTGCCTGGGACTACTCCGTACCCGAAAGCACCGGGGCATGGATAACCGCCGAGAAACGTGACGGCGGCCTGTCGGTCATGGCTGCGGACAATATGAGCAAGGACGGCCGTACCGGCCAGATAAGGATATTCGCCGAGAACAACGACAAAGTCCCGGCCATCAGCATCACGCTCCGTCAGGCAGGCAATGCGGATGCCCCCGACCTTTATCTGACCGTCGAACCCACTTCCCTGACCTTCGAGGGCGAAGGTGCTGCCCCGCAGGAGGTGAAGGTCACACCGTCCGTCGAGACACTCGCGTGGAGCGCCACCGCGGAGGACGACGCCGCAGCCTGGATTACCGTCGAGGAGGGGAACGGAACGTTCACCGTATCGGTACAGGACAACCCCGAAGAGAGCAGGCGTACCGGAAGGATTATCGTGACACCCTCCGAACCGTCCGCCGAAGCCAAAGCGGTCATCGTGGTGCAGGAGGGCAAAATCGTCCCGCCGTCGCTGACCGTCACCCCGACCGACCCGCTCGCATGGGAATACGACGACCTCAACCAGGCCTACCTCACCGTTACCGCCGTAAACTGCACGTGGACGGCCAAAGCCGTGGACGAAGAGGGAAAAGCCACCGACTGGATATCTCTCACGCCCGACAAAAACGACACGCAGCTCAACGTCCGCCCCGCTACGCGCAATACGACCGCCTCGTCCCGTTCCGGATACATCATCATCTCGGTCGATGCAGAAGGCGTGGATGAGGTGCGCATCGCGGCTTCCCAAACCGCCGCTCCGGACCATTTCTCGACCTTCAACAACGATATCGACCTCAATACGCTGGGTTTCTCCTGGGCCCGCTCGAACCTGAACCCGAGATACCCGGACGACCTGTTCCTCTATCCCTGGTCTTCCTGGGAAATCAACATCCTTTCGGACGGAGTCAATTTCAATCCCAATACCGGCAAATTCGACGGTACCGGTCATAAACTGTCGTTCAACATCATTACCGACCGCAAAGAACTGAACGACGAGATGAACTACGTCATTCCCGACGGTGACTACATCGTCGGACCGGCCAAACCTGCTCCCGAGGACCCCGACGACCTCGCTACAAGCGACCCGTTCACCATTCTCCAGGGGTCGAAAACCTCCAGTTTCTGGGCACCGTACAAAGGCTTCTGGTACATGGCCCTGACAGACGGCGCGACGGACGGCGACATGGCTCCCATCATCACGGGTACGGTCACGATTACCAAACAGGCCGACGGCAATACCCTCTACCGTTTCGATTTCGACCTGACCGACGACATGAACAACCGGATAACGGGCACCTACGAGGGCTCGATAGGACTCTATGTAAACGGCGTGCAGATACCCGAATAACGGGACGGCGGGCCGCAAACATAGCGACAGGTTCTTGCAGGGGGAGCCGCAGCGCAATGCTGCGGCTCCCCCACTTTCATTCTGCGGCACCGTCCGTCCGCGCACCCCGCATTCGTAACGGAAGAAGCGTTCCGACCGCCGGACAACACGGGCTGGGCGGCCATGATTCATGGCCGCCCAGCTCATACACAAATGTCAAAATATTACTTCGCCCGGCTCATCTCGGCGAAATACCGATAGAAGAGCGCAATGGTCTCGATGCCGCGGTAGAAGTTGTCCAGCCCGTAACTCTCGTTGGGCGAATGAATCGCATCGCGGTCGAGACCGAAACCCATCAGGATGGACTTGGTGCCGAGTATGGATTCAAAACCGCTGATTATCGGGATGCTGCCACCCGAATAGAACGGCAGGGGTGTCTTTCCGAAAGTCTCCTCCATGGCCTTCTCGGCGGCATGGTAGGCCGGCAGGTCGGTAGGCGACACATAGGGCTGGCCGCCGTGCAGCGCCTTTACCTCCACGCGCACGCTCTCCGGAGCGATGCTGCGGAAATAGTTCTCGAAAAGCACCGCGATTTTCCGATAATCCTGATGCGGCACGAGCCTCATGGATATTTTCGCCGAAGCCTTCGAAGGGATGATGGTCTTCGTTCCCTCGTCGATATAACCGCCCCAGATACCGTTCACGTCAAGCGAGGGACGCACTCCGGTACGCTCGGCAGTCGTATAGCCCTTCTCGCCCTGTACGGCCGGGATATCGATGGATTTCTTGTAGCGCTCCACGTCGAACGGGGCACTGTTGAGCGCACGCCGCTCCGCGTCAGACAGTTCGCGCACGTCATCGTAAAAACCGGGGATGGCGATGTGTCCGTCGGCATCGACGAGTTTCGCAATCATGTCGGCCAGCACGTTCGCCGGATTGGCCACCGCACCGCCGTAAAGTCCGGAGTGCAAGTCCTTGTCGGGGCCAGTCACCTCCACCTGCATGTAGCAGAGTCCGCGCAGGCCGCAGGTGATGGAGGGGGTATCCCATGCGATGAGACTCGTATCGGAAACGAGGATGATGTCGGCTTTCACCAGCTCCCTGTGTTCCTCGCACCATTTGTAAAGGCTTCCGGAGCCTATCTCCTCTTCCCCTTCGAGCATGAACTTCACATTGCACGGCAACTGCCCCGTAGCCACGAGCGCCTCGAACGCCTTGGCGTGCATGTAGAGCTGCCCCTTGTCGTCGTCGGCACCGCGGCACCAGATGCGCCCTTCCTTCACGACAGGCTCGAAAGGCTCCGTCCGCCACTCGTCCACCGGGTCTTCGGGCATCACGTCATAGTGGCCGTACACGAGCACCGTCGGCAGCGACCGGTCGATGATTTTTTCCGCGAAGACCACCGGATTGCCCTCGGTAGGCATCACCTCGGCCCGGTCGGCGCCCGACTTGAGCAGCGCATCCCGCAGCCACTCCGCCGCACGCACCATATCCCCCTTATGAACGCTCTGGGCGCTGACCGAGGGTATCCGGAGCAGCTCGAACAGCTCCTCCAGGAACCGTTCCCTGTTCTCTTCGATATACTGTTTTACCATATTGTTATTTATTAATTAGTATTGATGAAACGTTCCTTACCGCACACTCCGCCGGCCCCCTCACCGGGCCCCGGCAAGCCGCTCTATCTCTCCGGCGAACCGGGCGGCGAGCCGCCGGGCCTCCTCCGGGTCACGGCTCTCGCTGTAAATGCGGATGATGGGTTCGGTATTAGAACTCCGCATATGCACCCATCCCTCCGGGAAGTCGATTTTCACGCCGTCCGTATCGGTGATTCTCTCCCCGCTGTACGCATCTTTCATGCCGGAGAGTATCTTTGCCACATCCATCCCGGGCCGGAGCGTTATCTTGTCTTTCGCCATGTAATACTGCGGATAACCGCTGCGCAGCTCCGTCATACGTTTGCCGCTGCGGGCCAGCGAAGTCAGCAGGAGCGCCACGCCCACAAGGGCATCGCGCCCGTAATGGAGCGCCGGATAGATGACGCCGCCGTTCCCTTCGCCTCCTATCACGGCACCGGTCTCCTTCATCTTGGCGACCACGTTCACCTCACCCACCGCCGAGGCGGCATAGTGTCCGCCATGGCGTTCGGTTACGTCCCGCAGCGCCCGCGTGGAGCTGAGGTTAGAAACCGTATCGCCCGGCGTCGCCGACAGTACGTAATCGGCCACGGCCACGAGCGTGTACTCCTCGCCGAACAGCTCGCCGTCCTCGCAGACGAAAGCCAACCGGTCCACATCGGGGTCCACCACGATACCCATATCCGAACCGTTGCGGCGCACCGCCTCCATAACCTGCGAAAGGTTTGCGGCAATGGGCTCGGGATTGTGGGCGAAATCTCCCGTAGGTTCGCAGTTGAGACGCTCCACCTCCACGCCCATACGTTCCAGCAGTCGGGGTATCACAATACCCCCCACGGAGTTCACGGCATCGACCGTCACCCGAAAGCCCCGTTTCCGGACAGCCTCCGCATCCACCAGCGGCAAAGCCAATACCCGGTCAATATGCTCGTCGCCGAACGAGGAGCGCTCTATCACGCAGCCGAGCGCATCGACATCCGGATAGGCGAAATCCGGCGCATCCGCGAGCCGCAGCACCTCGCGCCCGTCGGCATCGCTGAGGAACTCGCCCCGCGCGTTGAGCAGCTTGAGAGCGTTCCACTGCCGGGGATTGTGGCTCGCGGTGATGATGATGCCGCCGTCGGCCGCCTTGGCCGTTACGGCCATCTCCACTCCCGGTGTCGTGCAGAGTCCGAGGTCTATCACATCCACCCCGCACCCCATAAGGGTACCCTCCACAAGGCTGTAAACCATCTCGCCCGAAAGACGGGCATCGCGTCCCACAGCGACCACCGGCCGCCTGCCGGAGACCTGCCGCAACAGCCACCGTGAGTATCCGACAGTAAACCGGACGATATCCGAAGGCGTCAGGTTGTCGCCCGCCTCTCCGCCAACCGTTCCCCTTATACCTGAAATCGATTTTATAAGAGTCATGATTCGTTTCTTCCTATTTGATTTTCATAATTCCACGAAAATAACTATTTTTAGCTCAACTAAAAAATAAACCCTGTCTTTTATGAGAACAATTCCCCCTTCCGAACTGCTGGTAAACGACGACGGCTCCGTGTACCATCTCCATTTACGGCCTGAAGACCTGGCCGATACGGTCATCCTCGTAGGCGACCCCGGCCGGGTAGCCATGGTGGCCGCCCATTTCGACACACGCGACAAAGAGGTCTCCAACCGCGAATTCCACACCATAACGGGAACCTGCAAAGGCAAACGACTGACCGTGATATCCACCGGCATCGGGACCGACAACATCGATATCGTCATGACCGAACTCGACGCGTTGGCCAACATAGATTTCAAAACGCGGCACATCCACAACACACTGAAAAGGCTCACCCTCCTCCGCCTGGGAACATCCGGCGGACTGCAGCCCGACCTGCCCATCGGGACGCTCGTCTTTTCACGCACCTCCATCGGTCTGGACGGCCTGCTGAACTTCTACAAGGGACGCAGCGAGGTATGCAACCACGACATGGAACGGCATTTCGTGCAGGAAACGGGCTGGGACGACCGGCTGGCAGCGCCCTATGCGGTCGATGCCGACCGGGAACTTTTCGACCTGTTCAGAAACGACACGACGGAGGGAATCACCCTATCCGCCCCCGGCTTCTACGCTCCGCAGGGGCGCTGGATACGACTCGAACCGGCCGACACCGACCTGTTCAACCGAATAATCTCCTTCACTTACGAAGGCCGCCGCGTAACCAACTGCGAAATGGAGAGTTCCGGCATTGCCGGCATGGCTGCAATGATGGGCCATCGGGCTGGCACCATCTGCACCATCATCGCACAGCGTACCTCCTATCAGTCCGATACCGACTATGCGCCTTACATCGAACACATGATACGGCTCGCGCTCGACAGGCTCGTTTCGCTTTAAAACGTCTGCCGGCGTCGTATCGCAAACCGAAAGAGGAGAAGATGCAGCCGAAACGGTCTGCGGGAAAGCGGCCGCCGTGCCCTTCCGACGACAGACCGAGACAACGACATGACAGACCGCACGGGCGCACGAAACAAGTTCGTGCGCCCGTGCGGTCTGTCGTTCGCCTTCGCCGGTCAGAACTCCGTACGGGCACACAATTCAAATGTACATAGTAGAGAGGGGAAGAAATAAGGATAAACGACAATAAAACAGTATCTTATAAGGGCGCGACAAAATTTCGGCGCGAAATTCAAATGTGCATTTGCTTTAATTTAGCTTTAATTCGGAGCGGCTATTTGGGGTGGTAGGTTTAATTCGATTTGAATTGTACCCTCAAATTCGGGCAAAACGGGGCGGTTTACGCCCCTTTTTTATGTCTGAACAACTCTATGTACCAATGCAAGCGTGATTTGCGGCGTAGAGGCTTGAATGAACGAAAAGCCGTTGAGGATGCTTGAACGCCATTTAATCGGCGTTTGAAATGCGGAGCAATCCTCCACGTTTGTACATTTGAATTTTGGGAGAAAACATTAAAAATACACGTTGGGCATAGTGTTGGGCATAGTTTTGGGTATCAAAAATAAATAGATAAAAACCCCTATCGGGACAAAAACAGCATTAAAAAAGCGGCTTTTTTAGAGATAAGTCCCCCTATAATGTCATAAATAATAGGGATAAAACCCCATTATTTACAATCGTTAATGTGTGTGAATCAATGATATAGGATATATATGGGTATTTGACAATAAAAAACACCCTATTCTGCACGAACAACGCCTATTACGAGAGCAAGTGAGTATATCTTCTCCTTAGCAATTTCAAAAGGTCTGTATTCTTTGTTTTCAGATACAAGCGTAATGTGCGCATCATCACTTCCCTTTTCTACTTTCTTTATCAGAACTCCCTGTTCGCTGTCGATAACATAAGTCCGATTCCATTGAAAGAATGTGTCGAGCGGTAGCCGTTTACATGCTACAATATCACCGCTGTAATATTGTGGACGCATTGAGTCGCCTTTGACCTGTATTAGAAACTCAGCTCCCTTGAACACAGGTATCACATAATATTCGCATTCGTACTCCATGACAGTATGATCGTCACCTGACAGCATGCCGGCCATCGCATCGATTGGAATTAGCGGAATACCATTGTTTTTGTCTGAGTGTTTCCCTATCGTAACGGTTGTTTGATCATCTTTGAGCAATGGTGAGGAATGAGTGTGGAACATATTACCAGCTCCAGTCAATAACCACTCAGCACTAATCGAAAAGTGCTTTACAATATTCTGTATTGCAGATATGCCAACATTGCTACGTCCTTTACTTATCTCTGTCATCATTGAGGTGCTTATACCTATTGTCTGCGCAAATGCTTTTTTATCTGACACTTGCCCTGTCTCAACGAGATTATTGTAAGACTCTATAAATCTATTGGTTATCTCATTTCTCATATCTCGAATACAAAATCCTGTAAAATTTAGCCAAATAAACTTGTTTGCAAATACAGAAAACTGTATCTTTGCAAAGTGGTTCCAATGTGACCATGCAACAAAGATAGGAAAATAACCAAGTATATCAAGGTGGTAATATTATGACAAAACAAATCCTTTTACCGACATCCGTGTTCAGGGAGTTGTACCAGACTTTCAAAGTTCACAGAGGTGTCCTCGGGCGGGCATTGAAGTATGAGCGCAACAGCAAGCGAGATCAAATGCTCCGCGCAGCCGCACTCGAGCGCGGCGGGTTAATCTATACCGGCGAGCATGCGCCAGCCGACTTTTGTCCAGCGGCGGAGACCCGTTTCGACCATGTGCGCGGCATGCTATATCAGACATTGGGCAACCGCGTTGAGCTGCAGGTAAACATGGATACCAACGTCGCGACAATCGTCATCGACGGCGAGGTTGTGGCGACATTTAACGACATGACGATTGACACGTGGGGCGATGTGCTTTACTCCTTGCAGAATATTTACAATCAATTAAATGCGTAATATATTATGAAAAAGGACGGATTTACTCGAAAGTGGATTATTGAAAATTCAGTCGAGATATTGCAGCGATATGAGGCTGGAGTTCTGACGCTGCGAGGACTTTATTACCAGCTTGTTTCTATGGGGATGACAAACTCTATATCCCATTATAAACGGGTCGTTAGTGCAATGATTGATGCACGGTGGGACGGTGTTGTCGATTTTGATGCTTTTTCGGATAGGGAGCGTGTCATGTCGGTTCGACGGATTTTGAAGAAACCGATTTGTATAGTTCCATTCAGAAAGGCAAAGAACAGGTCAAGGCTTGGATGGACAATTTCTATAAAAACCGTTGGGAGAACCAACCGTATTACCCCGAGGTGTTTATTGAGAAAAAAGCCTTACAAGGAGTATTTGAAAGAGTGTGTTATCGAAACTCTGTCGCTCTTGGTGCCTGTAAAGGTTATCCCTCTTTAACATTCTTAAATGAGACAACAAAACGGCTTATTGATGCTGAAAATCAAGGCAAAATACCTGTAATTCTATATTTCGGGGATTATGATCCGTCAGGAGAGGATATTCCTCGAGCTGTTGAGGAAAATATCAGACGATTAGGTTGTGAGAGTGTAGAGGTACGCCGCATAGCCTTGTTGCATGAGCAGGTCATCGAGTGGAATTTACCACCTGCCCCAGTAAAGCAAACAGATAGTAGAGCCGCAAAATGGAGTGGCATCGGTCAAGTCGAACTGGATGCAGTCGAACCACGAAAATTGCAACGCATGTGTCAAGAGGCTATCGACTCGGTTTTCGATAAGTCATTATTTGATGTACTGCAAGAACAAGAGGAAAAAGAAAACGAAGAGTACCGTGCGGAATTACGCCGCTTTGTAGCTGAAGACTTATAAAAATTTCCCGAACGGCATACACCGGGGTTCAAGTCCCCGGCGGGAGCAAGATAAAAACAGTATCATGGAGTACTACAACAACAAACTATGTATCACTCAAGCAGAACTTACTGATGGTATCGTCAGTAAATCTTTGATTGATTGGTGGAACTCCAACGGAAAAGTTGATCGAGTTCGCCGTGGCTGTAATAACAGTCCTGCTCTGTATGCTGTCGACAGTCTCCCTTTGAAATACAAAACGGAAGTTTACCGCCGCTATCCGGATTTGAAGGTACAAGCGGAAAGCAAGCCGTTTGTAGAGAGCATCGAGCCGGACGGAGCTGCGCTGCATTTTTATCAGTCCTATCAATTGCCCGACGGTAGATTTCTGCCTACGGAGAAGCAAAACGAATACGCCAACAATGCCGCGATTTTGAATGCGTTCCGAACGATATTGGAACGGTCGGACAGTCAGCATCGCAAGCAAAGCAAACGGTGTATCGGCAAGACGGAATTTTGGCGCAAGGCGGCGCAAGCGTTGCCGCGTATCGCGGACACGTTCCCGCATTCGCTGCCGGAGAACCCGCGTCGGCTGCAGGAGAAATACAACCAGTATCAACGCGAGGGGTATTCGGTTTTGATTACGGGCAAGTACGGAACCCGGAACGCAGCCAAGGTCAAGAACGATGTACAGGAGAGTCTCATTATACGGCTTATTGCCGACCCGCGAAATCTCGACAACTCGCAAATCGCAAGCATTTACAACCTGCTGGCAGAAGCGCAGGGCTGGGACACTATCACCCCGGCGGCGATTGCCGTTTGGCGTAACAAATATGACCTTGTGACAGCAGGCGGACGTCTCGGAGAAACACGCTTCCGTAACCAAAAGAGCATGCAGGTGAAACGATCCCGCCCGACATTGCCGCTCCTGTACTGGACGATGGACGGCTGGACAGCTGAACTGCTCTATCAAAAGACGGAAACCCGCAACGGACGAACGACTACGACCTACACGAATCGTCTCACAATCGTAATTGTCCTCGACCCTTGCCTCAATTATCCGGTCGGATATGCAATCGGAGAGCGTGAGACGCCCGAACTCATCAAGGCAGCCCTCCGGAACGCGGCGAACCACACCTCCGAACTTTTCGGACGGCGTTACCGCGTCAACCAGTTGCAGAGCGACAACTACGGGAGAGGCAACCTCACCCCGATTTATCAAGTCATGGGCGACAAATACACCCCGGCACGGGCACATAATGCAAAGTCAAAGGTCATAGAGCCGTTTTTCGGGTATTTCAACAAAAAATACTGCCAAGTGTGCTTAAACTGGTCGGGGTTCGGTATCACATCGAACAAGAACCTGCAACCGAACAGCGAGTTTCTGAACAAGCACCGCCATAGTTTCCCTACCGAGGAGGAGTGCCGCCAGCAGCTCGCAGGTTTTATCGAGAAAGAGCGTGCTGAGAAACGTGCGGAGTATGTGCGCTTGTTCGCAGATCTGCCCGAAGAACGCAGGCTGCCTCTTTCCGATGAGCAGTACCTGCTCACTTTTGGAGCGACAACGGGTTTCCGCAATGCTATCGAGGGGACGGGACTGCGCCCGACAATCGGCGGAATCAAGCGCGACTATGACTGTTTCGACCCCAAATTTAGAGAGTATGCACATGTGCGCTGGGAGGTCAAGTTTGACCCGGATAACCTCGATCATGTGCTCGCGGTGAATGAGGACGGCTCTCTGCGCTTCATGCTCGAACGCAAGCACGTGCAGCCTATGGCTCTCGCCGACCGCCGCGAGGGGGATGCAGAACAGCTTGTTCGAGTACAGGAGTTCAACAAACGGCTCGAGGGCAGCATTACCGAACGTCTGGCTCATGCCAGCGACAAGGTCGAGCAATTATTCAACGACAACCCGCAGCTTGACGTCGCAACGCGTCTGTTGCTGTGCGACAGCCGCGGGCAGAACAAGAAATACAAGCAGACACGCCGCCTCCAAGCCCATGAGGTGGAATGCATCGATGCAATCGAGGTCGCGACTGTTAAACCCTCCATACCGCAAATGGATGACGAGGACACATTGAATTTATACTAATACGAAATAGAGTTAATCATGAAAGCGACGGAAAAGGAACAAATCAAAACCAAACTCGCGGAATATTGCGAGACCAAGGGCGGGCAAAACAAAGCCGCCAACTCCATGCGCAGTGTCAGTGCCGCGACAATTTCCCAAGTGCTCAATAACAATTGGGAACTTATCAGCGACGAGATGTGGCGCACGATAGCCTCGCAAATAGGTTATGACCCGCGGGCGTGGGTGGTCGTGGAGACGCGCGGCTACAAACGCATGTACAGGTTGTTACGAGATGCGCAGGACAACTCTCTCGTATTTGCTGTGACCGGCGACGCCGGTTGTGGAAAAAGCGAAGCAATCAAAAGTTATGCGGCCAGTAATCGCAACGTGTATAACCTCTCGTGCTCAGAGTATTGGAACCGCAAGCATTTCATGACCGAATTACTGCAATGTATGGGTATCGATTCGACTGGTTGCACGGTTCCGGAAATGATGTCCGACATCATTCTCGCCCTCAAAAAGAAAGAGACCCCGCTTGTGGTGCTGGATGAGGCGGACAAACTGAGCGACCAAGTGCTCTACTTTTTCATCAGCCTTTATAATAAGCTCGAAGATCACGTTGGAATCATGCTTTGCGCTACGGACTACCTCGAAAAGCGCATCAAAAAGGGCGTGCGCATGAATCGGAAAGGTTACAAGGAGATTTACAGCCGTGTCGGGCGCAAGTTCATCCCGATACAGGTCGTAAACAGCGAAGACGTGGCTGCTGTCTGTATCGCCAACGGCGTGGACGACCCGGCGACAATCGACGAGATCATTGATGACTGTGAAAGCGATTTGCGCCGGGTAAAACGCAAGGTTCACGCGATTAAACAGCGTTCAACCACCAAATAAACGACGTTCAAATGGCAAAGGCGATAAGCAATAGAAATGTCCTTGACGCGAAATTCGATATTGCCGACTTTTCGGGCAAGTGGCTCGAGGCCTTCGGCAAGCCGGAACTGCGCGGCGCGTGGATCATCTACGGCGAAAGCGGTAGCGGTAAGACGCACTTTGCCCTGCAGCTGCTCAAATATCTGTCCGGCTTTGTCAATCGCGCAGCATACGACACGCTGGAGCAGGGATTGTCGCTGTCGTTTCAGAACGCATGGAAAGACGTCGCGATGCAGGAGGTCGGCTCCCGCGTCATCGTGTTGGCTAAAGAACCTATCACAGAACTGCGCGAACGCCTCCGGAAACGAAAAAGCCCCGATGTTGTGGTTATCGACTCAATTACGGCTTTGGTAGGATTCAACCGGGCGTCGTTCATGGAACTGATAAACGAGTTCCCCGACAAGCTATTCATTTTCGTTGCGCACGAGGACAACAACAAGCCATATCCGGCAATTGCGCAGCATGTGCGCAAGTTGTCGGAGGTAAAAATCCGGGTCGAGGGTTACAAGGCATTTATCACGACACGATTTCAAGGAAACAACGGCGAGGGCGGCGCAGACTTCGTAATATGGGAACAAGGTGCGCAGGAGTATTGGATTGATAAACTTTAATGCATAACAGTATGTGTACAATGGATAAAATACACAACGGGTTGCTTCGTAAATTTCACGCTCTTTGCTCTCGGCTGGGGCTGACGGAGGCGGAAAAACGGGCTATCATAGAGAGTTTCGGCGTCGAAAGCAGTGCGGACATCGACACGCACGACCTTATCGACATTTGCGCCTCGCTCTCCAAGCAATTAGAGGGCGACAAAGGCGACGAAATGGATAAACTGCGCAAGCGGGCAATGGCCGCGGTCGGCGGCTACCTGCGCAAGATCGGTCGTGAAAGCAATGCCGAAATCATCAAGGGTATTGCCTGCCGTGCTACGGGATACCAATCGTTCAATAAGATACCCGCTGAGCGACTGCGGAATGTGTATCACGCGTTCCGGAACAAGCAGAAAGACATCGACTCAGTGGAACGTATCGCAATGGAGTGTTTGGTGCAATACACAGCGGGGACAACTTCATCCGCATTACCGAACTGACGGATTTATTCACCTTTTAAAATATTACATATGAGTTCAAACAACAATTCATCGAGTGCAGGTATAGGCTTTTTGGGCTTGCTCTTAATCGCCTTTATCGTGCTGAAACTGACAAAAACGATTGCGTGGTCGTGGTCGTGGGTGTTTGCTCCCATTTGGGTTCCGGGAGCAATCACAATCCTCGTTTTTGTGGTTCTCCTCGTCCGCGAGATCGTGTTAATCCTTAAAAGGAGGGCTGAGCGATGAAGTGCTATATCAGCGGCAAAATATCGGGGCTGCTTTCTGAGCAGGTGACGGCCAAATTCCGGCAGGCGGAACAGCAAATCCGGGCGTTCGGGCATGAGCCTGTCAATCCGCTCGACAACGGAGTAGATAAAGAGGCGAGCTGGAACGAACATTTCGTTGCAGACGTCGCGCTGCTGCTCGAATGCGATGCGATCTATCTACTCAAAGATTGGGAGGCAAGTAAAGGGGCGCGCATCGAGGCGACTATTGCCGAAGAGTGCGGCTTGGAGATTATCTTCCAACCGCAATATGCTATTTTTTAAATTGTGATGAGTATGGATGTCAGATTTGAAAGAAGCACGACACCGACTGATGAGTGGTATACTCCGCAAGAGATTATAGATGCGTTGGGACGGTTCGATTTAGACCCTTGCGCACCTGTGTCGCCGCTATGGGAAACAGCTGATGTCATGTATAACAAAAATGACAACGGTTTGACAAAGGACTGGTTCGGACGTGTCTGGCTCAATCCTCCGTATTCGCGGCCACTAATCGAACTTTTCGTCCGTCGGCTGGCAGAGCATGGTGACGGCATCGCCTTGCTGTTCAATCGTTGCGATAATAAACTGTTTCAAGACATTGTATTTGAACAAGCGACGGCATTAAAATTCTTAAGAAACAGGATCCGGTTTTTCCGCCCGGACGGAACGCGTGGGGGCAGTCCGGGATGTGGAAGTGTCTTCGTTGCGTTCGGAGAACACAATGCAGAGGTGTTATCAGTATGCAATATTCCGGGGAAATACATAAGACTCAGTTGAGTTATTAACCTTTTAACAAACAATTGCGAATGAGTGAGCGCAGACATAGGCCGACTACGTCAATGATTATTACCAGCATTTAGATAACGACTAAACAGTATTTAATCACTTTTTAATAGACAGCCAAATGGAAAATGTAACGATGACAGCGGAAGAACGCCGGGAGTTCGAGGCGTACCGCGCAGAAAAGCAAAAGAAAGAGGCGGCAGAACGGCGCAAGCAGCAGCGCACTGATTATGCCGCTATGGTGGACGATGAAGTCCGCACGACTTTACCCGTTCTTCGGGAGTTAAGCGAGCAAATCAAGACGGTAAAAAACACCGTTTTCAGCAACTTCGATGCAATCCTGAAAATGAAGTCGGAGGTGCTGGGGCTGACGAAAGACGACCAGCGCAGCCACACGTTTACCACCAGCGACAGCAAATTTCGCCTGACGTTGGGCGTTAATACTGTTGACGGCTACCGCGATACAGTGGAGGACGGCATCGCTATGGTCAAGAACTACATTCAAAGCCTTGCCAAAGACGAGACGAGCAAAGCTCTTGTAAATGCCGTGTTGCGCCTGCTTTCCCGTGACGGTCAGGGTAACATCAAGGCCAGCCGCGTGTTGCAGCTTCGCAAAATGGCCGCAGAAACGGGCGACGAGCGTTTCATTGAGGGCGTGCAAATCATCGAGGAGAGCTACCAGCCTGCCCCAACGAAAAAGTACATCCGTGCCGAGTACAAGAACGACAAAGGCGCATGGGTGAACATCCCTCTGGGCATGACTGACGTAGAATAAAAAAGCCGCGCCGACTTCATCTGCTAAACACAGCGAGCCAGCGCAGGAGCCTTGATGCAAAAGGGCTTTTGCAAAGGTAGCAATTTTAAGCAGATGGAGAAAAGAAAGCACCACGAAAGTACTATAGAACGCGTAAGGATGGTTAGAGCCATTACGGCGCAGTACTATGAAAGCGGCAATCAGGCGCGGTGTTACAAGGCTGTATGGCGGCAGCATATTTTCCCGAAATTCAAAATCTGCTACCGCACCTACTTGAACTATTTAGGTATGCCGACCACAATACCGTCTTTCCAATCATCACAACTGTCTCTTTTTGACGTAAAGAATGAAAGCCCCGCATGACAATTGCGAGGCTTTCTGTTTTGTAAATCGTCTTTAAATAGTTAAGTTTGTGACAATAAATAATACAATACACTATGAAGATTTTTGCTATAAGTTGCCTCATTTCTTTGTTCTCTATCCAATTGTGTACTGCGCAAGAGTTGGATAGTTATTTTATGTGCCACACAAAAGAGGATGTAGTGGTGATGTTAGATAGCTTATTGTCGAAAGGAACTCGTCATTACGAATTGAAAGATATTCGTAAGCAAAATAACGATCATACTATAATTTACTCGTATAAAGGGTTTAAGCAGGGGGATGCAGACAGTGTCAAATTAGTGGCGGTCGTAAATTTTTTCATGCAGGACGCCAATCCTGCATTGGAAATAGAGGGAATGCCGGTGTATGTGGTAGATGACATTTATGGCGTATATCTGGATTTGTTCCCGATTTATCAACTTGCCGATACTGAAGCTACAATAGAGGAAACTTCGAAATATGGCGCAGACAAACGTGTGACAAATTCCAGCAGAACTGTGTATTATAGTCTAAGGCAACGTAGCGGGAAAAACGAATGGCATTTCCGACGTTTTTAATAGTATTCCTCAGCAGCGCACATTTAAAGAAGCAATTTGCGCCGGTGTCGTTTGAGTAGCAGCTGTAATGTCCTGCACACTGGTAACGTACCGCTCTACGCTCTCCATCAGTTCGGCATGGTCATGGTTGGTGGCCGAGGTCGTCAGCTGGAAGCCTGCGAAGTTCTCGCCGCGCAGTCCCTGCATGGCAGCGTTCATTCTGTCTATTAGGTCGAGGAACTCCAGTGCATCAGGCATCTTCGGATCGGCATGCCCGTGAGTGACAACGGCGCGCGTCACCAGATGCAGACGCACGGCGACATCCCCGCGACGGCAACCGTTGTTCTGTTGCCGCCATTCGATTTGCTCGAACTCTACGAACACGGCAGGTAATGGCCATACCGCACCGCCGCTCAGTGTGGCGACGTTGTTGTTCCACAGATCGATGAACTGAATATCCGGTACGCGCTCTGCGAGCCTCGTACAGATGGCTTGGAAAATCTGTTTCCTCATTTCTTGATGAATTTAACAAGTTGCCTATCAAAGTTTGAGACGTTATCCGCAATTACCCCCTTGATAATCTCCTGCGTCCGTTTGCCGTCGCCTACGAACTGGCGTTGCGGCATGGTGAATTTACGCGAGTGCGCACGAACAGTGTACTGCTTGCCCTTGCGGCTGGTGCGGGTATGCTGGCGCACATGTTTTGTTCCCGTGCCGCCCTCGTTGTGGATAGCCGCGTAAGGTACGGCAGATGAAAAACGCACGCCGTTTACTTTTACCTCGGCCTTTACACTGCGCCGCATTGTCCCAGTCACCATCAGCAGCGAGCCTTTGGCGTCCGGATTTGCGCGACGTTTCCATTTTTTCGTGAAAAAGGCTTTGCGATCGAAATTCTTATCGAACTCGTCGGCCAGCTCCGTGCGCATATCTTTCAGAATATTGCGTTTTAGTTGTTCGCCGTCCATCATTGTATGTCTGTTTTATAGTTAAGCGAAAAATAATGCGTATATTTGCCAATATGAAGAATGTTCCGCAAATAGTCAAAGATGCTGCTCATGATTTGATCATCATGTACGGCGATACAATCGACTACCTCGGCAAGTACGAGGGGGCGGATGCTTATATGTACCATTTTCCAGAAGACAGTTGCACCGGTTATCCGTTTGTTTATCTTGTAAAAGACGGGAAAGTTGACATAGTAACAGAAAGTCCTGCATTGTATATTATCGACTTATTTGTTAAAGATGTCGATGAATCCGACGTTGAATAACTTGTTGTCAATTCGCATTATCCCACGGCACATATGATTTTTAGTTGCCCCCTCGTTTGCAAGATATTCGAGGTTCTTCCATTCATAACCTGACCCCTCGGAATTGTCCGCCTGCGGTTCGATGTACCGCAATGTGCCATCGGCAAATCGTTGTAATATGGTAGCGTGTCCGCCGCCGCCTTTCCATCCGATTGACAATTCATATACGCCGACTTCCTTGCATACTTCATCAAAGAACTGCAAATACCGTTTGGGCGTTACGTTCTGGTAGCCTTTCTCCGCCAGCCATCCGTTCAGGCTGGTATGTTGCGCGGGCGTTCCGTCTGTATTTTTCCATACTTCCCAACATTGCATACCGCGACTCAGGTATTCCAATTTTGAGCCGTGTGTGTTAGGTTTTGCTGTTACATTGAATCCCATCAAACGCAACGCATAGGCAGGTGCGCATGTCTGACAGTTTATGCCGTTAGGCTCATCCCTTTTCCTATCGTATGCGGGATTGAGTTTGTAACGTGCATATTTGTCCCTATATATGCCTGTTTCATCAAGAAGGTATTTAGGTACATAGTCTGGATTCGCGCTTTGTTTGTCGGCTTCCTCTATTGTCATGGGCTTTCCAACCGTGATGCCCAAAGCCTGCTCCAACACGTAATTGTTTGCGGCGATAGCATCTTTTTCCATGTCTGTGAGGGTATCAGGCAACTGCTCCCGCAATGTTCCGATGCGTTTCTCCCTGATAGCTTCCTGAGTCACCTGTTCGATGACCTGCTTTGCCTCCTTGCTGGCCTTGTAATAAGGGTGCTTCGGGGGGAATAGTTGCAGCGATTTGCCCGCATTATATCGGAAAATCGCCCGTTTTGCTCCCTCGGTGCATTCATTTCCGCGCTGCATAGCCAGTTCGGGGTCGGACGGCGTGTATTTATTTTTGCGCACCTGTACCGCCGTACAGCGGCAGTTCCAGCCGTTCGGCGGCAAAAACAATTCCCAGAACGGATCGGACGGCGGCAGTGTCGTACCGTTGAGCGCGGCGTGTTCCTCGCGTACCTTATCGTCGCCGGCGGTGCGGTACTGCAGATAATAACGGTCGCCGTCCTGCTCGAAGTCGTGCCATTTTGCCGCCATCTGCGCCGCCCCGACGGCATGGTTGTATTCCGCGTACAGGTAGTTGTGGTTGTACTGCGCGTTTATCTTCTTTACGTCCGTCAGGAAGTCGTTGAACGGCTTAATGTCGCCCTTTTCCGTCAGCATCGACAGCCCCACTTCGCGCAAGGCGTGGAACGTCTTGAAGCCAGAAAAGACAAAGGCGTTGTTTTCGAGAGCGTAGCGGAGTGTTTCGGGTACTTCATGCGGCAGGCCGTTGCCGATGGCCGTTTCAAGCACACGCACAGTTTCTTCGATGATAGCCTGCGCTTCGGGGGTTGTCAGCTGCGCGAGGTCGAAGCCTCCGTTTTCATAGATGAGTTTTGCCGCATCCTCCATTCTCGTATCATTGAACGCGAACTGCGTCTCGTCTTTCGCCAGCGTCAGCAGGTCATGCCCGTATAGCGAGCACAATGCGTTGTTGAATGCCTTGTAGTCACTTCGCAGCCCCACTTTCTCGGTGGGGCTTACTCGAAAAAAGCGTCAGGCTGTGTTTTAGGTTGGCGCACGCCCGTTATGGGGATATTGTAGTTATCGATGAAATACTGCGGGTCTATCTCGTAGTATTCCAACAGCAGGCGTTCTTCCTCGCGTCGTTCAGCAGGGCTGAACGATGCCGCATCATCCCATTGAAATGAAAGCCCCTGCACGGGGAAACCGTGCCGCGCCATGAGTGGCAGCAGCTTATCGTTTACGACATTCGCCACCATCTTTGCATCGGCCTTGATGACATCCTCGAAAATTTCGAGGTGCGTTTCCGACTGCGAAAGGGACGACCCGCTGTCAATGGTCATTGTCTGCATCAGTACGCCTTTCGACAGTTCGCTGTTGCATCTGTCCACGCGCCTGTCGTAGACGTTGTAAGCATCGCCGCGACTGCTTTCCTTGATTTCGATGTCCGTTCCTTCGGGGAATAATGCCCAGAACGCCGCGCCCATCTTATCGAGCGACCCTTCTATGCGTCGGCGTTCAGCTTCATCGGTTGTATTGGTACGCGCCACGCGCATGGGCGCGCCGAATATCTCTCCGAACATGTCCCAAAACGCGAGCATGTTTTTCTTGCTTATGCAGGACGGCGCGCATTTTAGTAGTAGCCCCAAGTCTTTGGGCGTACCCACTTCGATACACCACAGGGCGAAATCGCCCTCGCGATACGGTATTCCCGTGCGCCAGTCCGCGGCAGGTTCGGGCGTGATAACGCCGTATTCAGGGCATACATGCTTGCGCGGTACGAGTTCCATGCCCTCGAAACGCATTCCGTTTTCATCCGACACAATGTCGCCCAGCTGTATGAGGCTGTGCCCCCAGAAGCGACTGTCCAGCACAAGGTCGCAGAAGTTATTGAACCACTCTTTTTGCAGCAATTTGGTACCCTCCGGATTCTCTTTGCCGTCTTTGCCCACCAGCCGGAAATCCTTTTGCAGTGTCTTTCCTTTTCGTTGACCGATACAACCCGTCAGGTGCAAATCTACGAGGCAGTCGGTATAGATGTCGTACAGGCGTGCACGGTTGGGGTTGTCTATGCTAATGGCGGCCTGCCATGCCTGCCGCCATGTCGCAATATCTTTCTTTGTCAGGCTGTCGGTCTGCTGCATGAGCTGTGCGGTAAGTTTAAGTCCCTGCCTGCTTTTGGCAAAGCGCACGAGCCTGTCCACTTCCGCATCGGTATAGCTGCGGCGGGCGAAAGTCTGCTTTAAGTTGTTGATAAAATCCATTTAACTGCTGTTTGAATACCGTTTAATAATCGTATCTGTTAGGCGGCATCGAGCCGTAACGGACGGGGTTGTGAGCATCCGTTTCCCCGTCGCCGTCCGTATAAGTCGGCAGGTCGGGCGATGCTTTGGAATTCTGCACGTCGCGCAGCCATTTCACTGAATCGTTGTAGAGGCATTCTCGACGTTCGTGTCCCATGTTCTGTGGTAGGCGGTGAATCATCAGCCACAGCGTGATGTTCACCATGCACTGCACGAGCATGGCATTGCGTGCCTCTCCCTCCGCAGCGAAAGCCTGCTGCATGTCGTACCGGTGTCGGGTGTAGCTGCATATCTGTTCCATTGCCGCCCGTTCCGCCGTGAGGCGTTCGGCCTCAGCAGCGCATACCTGCTCGAACTCGAAGCTGTCGCATACGCTTTTGTAGTCGTCGATTGTCAGGAACATGGCATCTGTTTTTTTGAGTTGTCGGGAATGGCGACGTACAGTGCACATTTTTCGGCCTTTTCGGCTGTAAACCCCTTTGCGAAACGGTGCTGCCGTATCAGCTTTTTAATGCCCTGCATGGAAACCACGACGGGCTTTCCGCCGAACACCAGCACGAGGAACTTTTTACCGTACAGCGTAGCGTCATGCTGCGCTTTTTTCTTGGCGCGTTTCAACCGTCGGTCGAACACGAGGGCTTGGAAATACTTTCTTACCATGATACATTTTTTGCATTGTTCCGCCTGCCGAACGACGGAGTAAAACTACTGATCCGTGAATGCTTTTGAAGCAGTGATATTGCGCCCTCGTCGGCGTCGGGCGCATCGTCATGTCCTCGCATCCCTTTCTGGAATGCGAGGGTCTGTTCCAGTCCCGCGAGCATGTCGGGGTCTTGTTTCTGGCTTTCGTCATAATAGACAAAGCCGCGTTCCCAGTTTGCCGCGCTGCTTTCGATACGCAGGAACTTGTCGGGCTTCTTCCGCTTGTCTCCCAGAATGGGCAGCTGGTAGCCCCGCAAATCACCCTCCGTCTTGAAATCTTTTAGAATTTCCTCCTGCATGAAATTGGCCTCCATGTAGAACTTTATCGCGATACCTGTTTCCTGTCCCCACTCGAACAGATCATAACACCATCGCACCATTTCGGGGATGGTGGCTTGTCTGACGAACGCGCGCAGCTGCCACAGCTGCGTTTTGCGTTTTCCCCACAGTTTTGCCGCCTTGTAGTCGTTTTTTACGCTGCTTTTCCACGCGGGGTCGATATACAGGATAAATTCCTCAAATTCTTTCCATTTGGGACGTGTCGCCCATTTAATCCATTCCAGACGGAACACCGCGCCCTCGGTGATGGGGTTGTTCATGTACTCTTTCTGGAACGAGCGGTAGCCTTGGAATCTCTCAATAGCTTTTACCTCGTCCGCCGTCCACTTGGCCGCCCATGATACATTGCCGTTCTTGTCCCAGATGTTCACCTGCGACACATGCACCCCGTCGATAGCGCAGAAGTTCGCCAGCACGCTGTTCTTTGAAATGAGGTTGCCCACCATGATAAATCGTCCGCGTCCGCCGTCCAATGCGCCGAACAGAGCCTCTTTCACCCAATTCGTAAGACGTGTGACGCGTGCGGGACTTTCGCAGAGTTCGTCATCGTCGAGGTCGTCGATTACGATATAGTCTGGGCGGTGCGAGCGGTAGCGCAGACCGCGTGGCGACTGCCCGCGGCCACGGGCAAAGAATGCCACGCCATCCTTTGTCACGAACTCGCCCTCCTCCCATGAACCGTTGTTATACTGTTGGCCGAAGTCGTGGATGTACCGCTGGTTGTATTGCAGTTCGGCCTGTATGTCGGCCAGCAGGGTGCAGGCGTTTTCCTCACTCTTTCCGACCAGAACCATGACGTTAATCTGTCGTATTTCCTGACATTTGAGCCACAGCGGTATGAAAATATCCAGATGGGTGGACTTGGCCGCACCACGATGCCACTTGAACGCCGCTTTCAGGTTGCGTTCGTTCAGCACCTTGTTCGCTGCCTTGATGTGGAACGGCGCGCAGGGCGTTTGCTTTCCCGTTTCGTTGACGGTGTAGTGCGGGAAATAATACTCTACGAAAGCGGCATAATCGGCACGCACACGCTTGATGCGCGCAAGCCTTTCGCGTGCCGTTTCCGCAGTGTTCACAACCGTGGCCTGCTGCACTGTCTCGCAGTGTTTCTGCCATCTTTCTACCGCTTCCTTTAATTCCGCTTTCGATGCCATAAGCTACTGGTTGAATTTGTTTTGCAACAATTCATTAATATACAGGTCGTGATACTTGTTGATGGTCTTAAGCAGTTCTGGCGTAATCTCGTCGTCGAACGACATGCGGAACTGCATCCACTTGCTGAAAGCCATGAACACCTCTATCACGTCCACGATAGAGGCTTTTTTGTCGAGGCGTTCGATGGTGGTCGATAGCTTTGCCAGCTTGTCGCCCAACCCCGCCATCGCTTCGGGGTCGTCGCTTTCATTCACCTGTTCGATGAGTTTGTCAATAGTATGCAGCAGTTTGTTCACCAGTTCTGGGCGTGTGATGTTCGCCGCCGCACGCTGTTCCTGCCAGCCGTTTTCGGCCACCCATTTATTGATCGTCACGGCGGAAACGCCGACCTTTTCAGCAATCACCTTTTGCGTTTCACCCTGCATGAAAAGCAGGCGTGCATACTCTCTCTTTTCTTCGAATTCTTTCTTTGTTGCCATTCGATTTATGTTACACATTACCCACTCTGTGGTATTTCCATGGTACAAAAGTGCTGTAATAATAGAGCTGTAAGAAAAAGATATGCAAAGTTTTACACTCTTTTTGCGGACGTGTCAAGATAGACGCAATTTTGCCATGTCAAACATCGCGGGGTAGAGCAACGGTCAGCTCGCAAGGTTCATTCCCTTGAGGTCGCGGGTTCGAGTCCCGCCCCCGCTACAAAGGTTTTAGGTTAGACGATTGTTTTCAGCTGCGGGCAGGTATAGGGTACGCCGACCCCTGCCCGCCATTTTTAAGGCCAATGGCAAAAGAAGTAATTATAAGTACGAGCGGCTTGAATTGTTACGGCGGTCGTGTGCTGACATCGGGCATCGACCTGACGCAGTTTCTGAAAAACCCGATACTGCTGTGGATGCACCGCCGCAGTTTCGACCGTGACGCAATGCCCATCGGTCGTATCGACAACCTGCGCATCGATGGCGACCGACTTATCGGTACTCCAGTTTTCGACCAGAACGACGAGTTCGCAAAGAAGATAGAGAGCAAGTGGGAGAACGGTTTCCTGCGTATGGCATCGGCTGGTATTGAAATTATTGAAACCAGCGATGCGCCTGAATATTTGCTGCAAGGTCAGACGCGGCGCACCATCACACGCTGTCGGCTGGAAGAAGTCAGCATCGTGGATATCGGGGGAAATAACGACGCCCTGCAACTGTACGATACCAGCGGCAAGGTTCTGAAACTTTCCGCGGGGGAGGACAACGATGTGCTGCCCCTGCTTGCGCTGAATAGGAAAACCGCTCCCGCGGGAACTGCCCCCGACGGCGACGCAGATAATCAAAACAACAAATCAACTCAAAGGATGAACAGAGAATTTTTACAGTTGCTTGGTCTGCCTGATACGGCTACCGAGCAGGAGGCAATAGGTGCACTCCGCCTACTGAAAGACAAGGGCGACAAAGCGGAAAGCCTGACACTGGCCAGCATCACCGCGGTTGTGGACAGCGCAATTGCCGAGAAACGCATCACGGGTGACAAAAAGGAGCATTTCGTGAATATCGGCAAGATGGCAGGTATCGATGCGTTGCGCGAAACCCTTTCATTGATGCGCCCAGCCAGAAAGCCGACGGAGGTAATCCACCAGACAGATACGTTGCGTGACGACGAGCCGAAAACCTACGCTAAACTGTCCGATGTTCCCGCCGAGCAGATGGAGAAGCTGCGCGACGAACAGCCGCAGGAGTACGCCCGCCTGTACAAAGCCGAATACGGCACTGAAATCCCGAACAAGTAATCACTAACAACAAGACAATGAAACTTTTCAAATCTGTGTTTTTGGCCATTGCGGCCTTTGTAGCGTCCGTCGCGTTCAATAGCGCGGCAGGTGCGGCTCTCGCCAGCGTGGCGGGTTTTTCGCCCGCAGTAGGCATAATCGGCGGAAACGTAGCAGGTTTTCTGCTCGGTGCATTGCCGAAAGGATGTGCGTGCGCGACGGTATTCACCGAAGTGTGGACGGGCGAAATGGTTAAGGCATTCCGCACTGCGGCTGAAAGCCTCGGATGGTACGACCGTATCAAGAGTTACGACCAGTATGTCGATAACGATGTTATCCACTTCACCGAATTGGGCGGCGATCCCGAAGTGTTGGTAAATAACACTACCTATCCGCTGGATATTGAAACACTCACGGATGCTGATAAGCCTATTTCGCTGGATCATTTCGATACTACGGCCACGCCCGTTACCGACGACGAGCTGCACGCTTGCAGCTATGACAAGATGGCGAGCGTACAAGAGCGCCACCGCGAGGCATTGAAAGAAAAGGTGCGACAAAAAGCCATTCACGCGATTGCTCCTGCCGAAAACAAGACGGAATCACCCGTATTGCTGACGACGGGCGCCGATGACGGTACACGCAAAAAGTTTATCGCCGCCGATTTGCTCGCGCTGAAAAAGTCTTTCGACAAGATGCGTGTTCCCAAAAAAGACCGCGTATTGGTTATGTGCAGCGACCACATCAACGACCTGTTGGAGACTGAGCAGAAGTTCAAAGAGCACTACAACATTAATCAGACCGAGGGCAAAATCTGCCGCTTGTACGGCTTCGACATCTATGAGTACGACGGTACGCCGCATTATAACGCTACCACGAAGAAGAAACTCGCTTGGGGCGCGGCCACTGCCGACACCGACATGCAGGCATCCGTGGCGTTCTATGTCGGTCGCATGATGAAAGCCAACGGTTCGGTTCAGTTCTACTACAGCGAAGCGTCGAAAGACCCGCTGTACCACCGCAACCTCGTGAACTTCCGCAAGTGGGGCATCTGCCTGCCTCTTTCAGACAAAAACTGCACGGTGGCCATCATCAGCGAGAAAGTAACCAAGTAACCGACGGCTGAATGGCAAAGTTGCAGTATCTCGTAATCCACTGTACGGCCACCCCAGAGGGGCGCGAGGTCAGTGCTGCCGACATCAGGCGGTGGCACACCTCGCCCATCCCCACAGGGCGCGGCTGGAGGCAGGTCGGTTATACGGACTTGTTCCATCTGGACGGCAGTGTGGAGCGTCTCGTGGACAATAACGAGGACGGGAACGTCGATCCGTGGGAAATCACCAACGGCGCAGCAGGCTACAACAGCGTGAGCCGTCATATCGTCTATGCGGGAGGCTGTGATGCAAGTATGCGGCCCAAGGATACCCGTACCGAGGCGCAGAAAGAGGCACTGAAAAAGTATGTGCTCGACTTTCACGCGAAGCATCCCGATGTGCGTATTGTCGGCCACAACCAACTGGCGGCGAAAGCCTGTCCCTCGTTCGATGTGCCGCAGTGGCTGCAGGAGATAGGGATCAAGGCATAGTATGAAGCTGAATGGACTATTTGACCATCATCGCGAGTGCATTCTGTTCAATTGTGGGAGCGTTGGGAGGAGGCGGTATCATCTACTACAAGCAGACCCGACGAATGAAAGAGGCCGAGGTGGAGGCCAAGCAGTCCGACGAATGGAAGAAACTCTACGAAAAGAGCGATGAGGACAGCCGCGAAAAGGACAGGAAAATCGACGCACTCTATACCGAGCGGCAACAGATGTATAACCAACTGATCGAGCGAGACAGTATCATCGCCAAAAAGGACATCGTAATCGAACGGTTGAGATTTACACGCTGCGATGTAAACGGCTGCAAGCGTCGCCGGCCTCCGCGTGAATATGAAATTTACGACACCCTTGATAAGGACAATGAAAAGGATAGTACCGCTGTTTAGCCTCGTATTGCTGCTTTCATGTGCTACTACGAAACATACTGCCGGCATTGTACAGACCGAAGTACACACAGACGCGCAGGCGCATTTCGACAGTCTGATGCAAGCGCAATTCGCTTTACAGTTGGAACGTCTGGCCGTCATGGATGGCGAAACCGTAACGGACTTAGTAGTGTTCGACACGGACAAGCCGCCCGTGGACAGTACGGGACTGCCACCCGTGAAAGCAGTCTTGCGCACCCAGACGAAACAGACCCGGCAAAGCCAAGAAAAAGCGACGGTACAGGCGGAAACCGATGTGCAGATGGAGTCGGAAACGGCAGACCGCACAACGGAAGTCAGCCAGACCGAACAGGTCGAGGAGAAGAAGCCGAGCGGTGGTATAAATATCCTGCGGCTGAGTGTCGGTGTGTTATTTCTGGCCGTGGCCGTCTTTGCGATATGGATATTTTACAAACGAATTAAACGCTAACGATATGTCATCTAAAAACAAGCAAGAAGAAACGGCGACCGCACAGGTTCCGAAACCCGAAGCACAGGAACCGGCTGCACAGGCCACCCCTGTCGTCAATGTTCCAGAGTCCACTCCTGTCCCCGCTGAAACGGAATCATCCGTGTCGGCAGACAAAGACAAGGAGGATAAAAAGCAGAGACCTGCGGCAAAGTCCTCCGCAAGTGTTCTGGAGAGTGCGGGCAGGGCGGCCATCGCGCGACACGGCTTCGCAGAAGTATTTGTCACGTCGGACGGTCTGGCGTTCCGCCTGCGTTCGGACGCACAGAATCATGCCGCAGCTCTGGCAAATAAGGACATCGTAAAAGTCACCAGAAAATGAACAGTTTAAAAATCGAACGACAGAACGGCAACGTGCCCAAGAGCGTGGTCGGCGAAGACCATGTATCCGGCTTCATCGCTTATCTGGCCGAGGCCGAAATCCCCGAGGGCTTCAAGACCGACCATGTACAGGCCGTTTCCACCATCAACGCTGCCGAGGCGTTGGGCATCAAGGACGATGCCGAGAGCTGGGGTGTGCGGGTGCTGCACTACCAGCTTTCGGAGATTTTCCGCGTCAATCCGAGTATCTCGCTGTACGTTGGCGTATTTCCGAAACCTGAAAGTTACAAGTTCACAGAAATCAAGACGGTACAGAACTTCGCCAGCGGTCGCATCCGGCAGCTGGCCATCTGGTGCGGCGACAAGGAATTTTCCAGCGATGATGTGACGGCCATTCAGGGCGTGGCCGATGCACTGGATGAAGAGAACGCGCCGCTTTCGGTGCTGTATGCTCCGAAAGTGTCTGCCGTGCAGAGCATGCCTGCGGACGTGGCCGGTGCGAACCAGTGTCGCGTCAGCGTGGTAATTGCACAGGCAGGTAGCGGAACGGGTGCAGAACTCTATGCTGACGAGGCCAACGGCGAGGCGAAAGCCTCCGTGTCGGCTATCGGTGTGGTGCTGGGGCTGCTCTCCGCCGCCGCGGTGCATCAGTCCATCAGCTGGGTAAAGAACTTCCCGACGGGCGTAAGCGTGCCAGCCTTTGGCGACGGGACGCTGTACCGCGACCTCGACAAGGCACTCGTTGAGCAGCTGGATAGCGGGCGTTACCTGTTCTTCGTCACTCATATCGGGCAGGCCGGCAGCTACGTGAACGACAGCCATACGATGGACAGTGCCACGAGCGACTACGCCATGATCGAGAGTGTGCGCACGATGGATAAGGCCGTTCGCGGCATCCGCACCTACCTTATCCCCGAACTGGGCGGTAATATCTATATCGATACAGACACGGGCAAGATGCAGGCGTACAGCGTCAGCCATCTGGAAACGACGGCTAACAAAGCCCTCGAGGATATGGAAAAGGCGGGCGAACTGTCGGGCTACAGGGTGGAAATCGACCCCGAACAGGACGTGTTAAGTACCGGCGAGGTGGAAATCGTTATCCGACAGGTAGCCGTGGGCGTCATGCGTAAAATCAAGGTAAAAATCGGTTTCGCTAAAACAGTATAACAATGGCAAGTACAATCAACAACGGCATCCCCCTGATCAACGGAATGCTTTACTCGTGGGCGGACATCGTGGCAACCATCAACGGCGTACCCCTTACGGGTATTACGGGTATCGAATACGGTGACAGTCAGGACGTGGTAAACAAGTATGGCGCAGGCCGTCACCCTGTAGGCCGAGCAAAGGGACGAATCACTCCGACGGCAAAAATCATCCTGTATCAGGAGGAAGTGGAAACTATACAGTCGCAGTCCCCGAACGGTCGCATACAAGACCTTGCTCCTTTCGATATTACGGTCACCTATTTGCCCGACAGCGGCATCATCAAGACGGACAAAATCCGCAACGTGCAGTTTTCGGGAAACAGCCGCAAATGGAAAGAGGGCGACACGGGACAAGAGGTGGAACTCGAACTCGTTCCGTCGCATATCGAATGGGCAAAATAGTAGCGGATTTTAACAATAAAAGCATATGGAAAATAACGAACCGAAACAGCCGCAGGGAAAGACCTACGACGGCGGTGTAACCGAGGAACAAATCAATAAATGGAAAGCTGCGCACAAGCGCGTTGTCCGTATCAACGTGACGGACGGTGACGACCTGCATGTGGCTTATTTCAAACGCCCGTCGTTGGAAACCATGTCGGCGGTCACGAAAGTAACAAAGACCGACGAGGTGAAAGGTGCCACGGTACTTTACGACAACTGTTTTCTGGGCGGCGACCCCGAAATACGCGAAGATGCGCTGCTGTTCATGGCGGCGACGGCGCAGCTCGGACAGCTGTTCAACTCGTGCCTCGGTAGTTTAAAAAACTTGTAGAGGCACACCTCCTTTCTGAGGACGACGATAAGGACGGTTTTCTGAAGGGGTGTGCCTTGATACGCTTCAACCTCGGCATTGACCCGACGGCTGGGAGTTACGAAGACTGGGCAGCGCACTACGCACAAGCGTTGTGGCTGGAGAAGTGGCGACTGAAAAACAGGACAGAGATGTTAGCGGCCATGTTCGTAGGGAAATGATGAGCGATTACTTTTCCTGACCAAAGAAACGATCGGCTTGACGATTCCCCTGTAAACAAAGTACAGTAGTACAATAGGCAACCCTATATAAAGAGCGCCCCATTGTAAAACGATGGCCACATAGCCGAGTATGGTTAAGATAATATCCATATAACCGCTGTATATGACACAAAGGTAACAAATAACATTCCAATGGCAAATGTATTCGACTATCAATTTAACGTAGGCGGCAATTTTACCACAGTCATAGACGACATGACGGAAAGCACCGGGCGTTTCAATGCAAATGTGGAAACGGCTCGTGCCGGGTTAAGCGCATGGGAGCAACGTTTTGCTGCATTCGGGTTGATAAGCGAATATATAGAGAATGCGAGCAATGCCATGTCAAGTCTTGTGCAGTCCGGCATCGACCTCGACAGCCAAATGCACGACCTCAGTGCCATTGCAGGAGTTACCGGCAAAACCCTCGACAAGATAGAAGGATATGCCCGCGACAGCGCCAAGGCTTTCGGCATCGATGCTTCGCAGGCCGTGGAGGGTTACAAACTTCTGCTTTCGCAGTTGTCTCCCGAACTGGGCAAGTACCCAGATGCGTTGCAGGCTATGGGGAACAGTATCGCTACCACCAGCAAACTGATGGGCGGCGACGGCGTGGCCGCGGCGGAGGTTCTGACCACAGCGATGAACCAGTACGGCGTGAGCCTCGACGACCCGATAAAGGCCAGCGAGGAGATGGCGCGTATGATGAATGTCATGGCTGCAGCCGGTCAGGAGGGCTCGGCGGAACTTCCCGCCATTAAAGTAGCGTTGGAGCAGTGCGGTATGGCTGCGAAAGCTGCAAACGTAAGTTTCGAGGAGACCAACGCGGCCATTCAGGTACTCGACAAGGCGGGCAAAAAGGGTTCGGAGGCCGGCGTTGCGTTACGCAATACGCTGACTATATTAGGACAAGGCCGTTTCATGCCCAAAGATACGCTGGAGGCACTTGAAGCGGCTGGCATCGATGTTATCAGACTTGCTGACACGAGCCTCACGCTGAAAGAGCGGCTTGACATGCTTGCGCCCGTGATGAATGACGCCGCCCTGTTCTCGAAGCTCTTCGGCATGGAGAACAGCAATGCCGCCCGCGCGTTGGTACAGAGCCGCGACGAACTTGCCCGGTTAACAGAAGCAATAACCGGCACCGAATCGGCAGAGGAGCAGGCCGCCATTATCATGGATAGTTATGCAGAGCGACAGGCACGTGTCATCCAGCAGTTTGAGGACATAAAAATATCTCTGTTCCAATTAACGGGAGACTTTTCGTTATGGAGCGGGGTGATTGCACAGGCGTTGATACCGCTGGCGCAACTTACCCCATTATTCCAAGCGGTACTGGCAGGGATGAAAGCCATTTATAATCTGAACTGGGCATCCATGTGGTCGCGTGTGCAGAGCTTTGTCCATGCGGCGCGTTTGCAAATGACCTTGATGAACCGCGAACTTGTTACCGGGCAAATTGCCTCTAACGGCTTTTCCATAAACATGATCCGCGCCACGCTGGCGGTGCTGCGCTTTGCGACGGTGGGTATTTTTCAAGCTCTCAAAGGCTTGGGTGCGCTGATTATGTCATTCATTACGGGCGGCGCTACTTCCGCCGCATTTTCGGCCACGGCTACCGCTGCATTCACGGCTTTCAGGGTCAGCGCCGTGTCGGCCTGTCGTGCCGTGGGTGTAGCTATTAAGAGCATTCCGATTATCGGTTGGATAGCCGCGGCCATTGCCGCACTGGTGGCTCTCGGCACATACTTCTGGAATACATCAGCGAAATTCCGCGCGGTGCTTAAAGGTATAGGGGCAGCGTTCGTCGCCACATTCAAAGGCATTTGGGACTTGGCAAAAAATGTTTTCGGCTCGATAGGCGACCTTATCGTGGCTGCTTTCTCGCTTGACGGGCAAGGCATCAAGGATGCGATAAACAGACTGAAAGGCGGATTTTCGGACTTCGGCAAGAACGTAGGCAAGGCGTTCAACGAAGCCTACGATGCGGAAATGGCTGCGGCTAAAAAGGAGGAGGAAGCCAAGCGGAAGAAAGAGGAGAACCCCGACCCGGATGCCCCGACCGTAGATGTTCCCACGGTGGACGTCCCCGTTGTAATCCCTCCCGATCCTACCGGCGGCAGTCTCGGCACGGCAACAGGCGGCAAATCCGACGGCAGTGGGAAGATTAGAAATATAACGATCAACGTGGACAGGCTGGTAGAGCGTTTCGAGATACACACCACCAACCTATCGGAGGACTTGGGCAAGGTCAAGGACATGGTTTCAGAAGCCTTGCTGTCCGCATTGAACGATGTAAACTTGGCAATTTAGTTATGACACCGGTAAGTTTCGCATTCGTGGCCGCAGGCATAGCCACGCAGACGAAAGGTACTTTGTACAGGCTGCAGCCGTCACGCACGGGACAGTCGCCCGATTGGAACGGTCGCGGCGGAGCTATTGCGACCCGCGATTTGCCTACGCCGATAACCGATAAAAGCTATTGGGAGGGGCGTTATGTGCTGTGTGAACTTACGCTGCGCACGCAGGATAACAAGACGCTTGTAATAAATGATGCTGTTTGTGCCGTCAGTCGCGCGAAAAACATCGTGACCACACAGATGGTCGGCATGGACGGTACGGTGAAAGAGTACATCAACGAGGGAGACTACCAGATAAATATCGTTGTCGGTGTAGCCGCCGTCCGAAACGGGGTCATCGTGGACGAGTACCCCGAAGACGGCCTGCGCGAACTGCGCGCCTTTCTGGATGAAAAGGCGGCCATCAAGGTACATAGCGCATTTCTGGAGCTGTTCGACATCGGCAGCATCGTGATAAAGAGTTTTTCCGTCACGCAGGACACGGCAAGCAATTATCAAAGCGTGAGCATTTCCGCAGTGAGCGACGGCGAGTATAACGTGTATAGCACGGAGTATTAAACAGTGATTAAACGGCATTCAAACGATGTACAGGTTGACGGCAAAAATAGAAATCACGGGCGCGAAGTCTTGGCTGATCGATAAGGTCACGGAGGTGGAGATCACCCGCGACACCGAAAAGCTGACGGACGAATGCCGTCTGACGCTGCCGAAAAAAATCAAGTGGGACGGTACTGCGGAAATCCCCGTACAGCGCGGTGATGCAGTAAAGGTGTGGCTCGGTTACAATGATGACTTGCAGCTGGCCTTTATGGGTTACGTGCGCGATGTAGGTTTCAAGACCCCTGTAGTCATTACTTGCGAGAATGAGATGTTCAAGCTCAAGCAGATGCCCGCACAGAAAAAAGCCTATAAAAACGTAACCATCGAAACGCTGTTGCAGGAGCAGGGCATTTCCTATGACATCAAAGTTATGGGTGAACAGAACCTCGGCCAGTACCGCGTCACCGCCGATACGGTTGCTGCTCTGCTCGGTCACCTGCACGAAAACGGCATCCGCAGTTTCTTCCGATACGAAGAGGGCGCGCCCGTATTGTATTGCGGCGTACTGTTCGAGCGCGAGAGCCGCCCGACGCAGGTATTCGCTACGGGCGTGAACATCATCGACGACCAGAACCTCGAACAGCAGAAAGCCGAGAATATGCGCCTGCGCATCAAAGCGATCAGTCTGATGCCGGACAATAAGAAAATAAAGGTGGAGGTCGGCGATGCGGACGGCGAACACCGCACGCTCCACACCTACAACAAGAACGAAAGCGAACTGCGGGCGTGGGTAGAACAGGAGATAAAACGCCTGAAACGAGACGGTCTTACGGGCAGTTTCACGACGTTCGGTTATCGGCTGGTGGATAAGCTGGATGTCGTCGGCGTAAAGATAGACGGCGAGAAGAAAGGCGTTTATCAGGTCAAGAAGAATGTAATCAAATACGGTACGGGCGGTTTCCGGCAGGAAATCACGCTCGGGGCGAGAGTAGCGGAATGAGCAATATACAAGATGCAATCAGACAGTTGGCGCAAGGCGGTCGGCAAACGGTGAGCCTCGTGTGTACGGTGGACGCAGTGGATAAGGATGCGCGCACGGTAGACTGCACGCCCCTCGATGAGGGGGCGCCGCTCTTGGGCGTGAATTTGCAGGCCAATCAAGGGAGCAAGTTCGGAATCGTGGCTTTCCCCCGCGTGGGCAGTTACGTGGTGGTAGGTTTCGTGGCCGACGGCAGTGCAGGGGTCGTACTGCTGACCGATGATGTGGAGAGTGTAGAGGTGGTCATCAGTGAAAGCACCGCGCGCATCGAGGCCGACGAGGAGGGTGTGCACGTGCGGATGGGCGATGACACCAGCGCAGAACTTACCGGCGAGGGAGTAATACTCAACGGCGGCAGTTTTGGGGGCATGGTCAAAGCGGAGCAACTTGCCCAGCGTATCAATGCCATAGAGAAAGATATCAACACGCTTAAGAACGTGTTTTCCGCGTGGGTGACAACTCCGAACGATGGCGGAGCGGCCTTGAAACTTGCTGCCGCTGCGTGGGCAGGCTCTCTGCTTACGCTGACCCAGCGAAGCGATTATGAAAATGGAAAAGTAAAACACTGATGAACGGTATACTGATAGATGCGGAAAGCGGCGACCTGCTCGTGCAGCACAGCAGTGTCGTGATAGGCGATACAGACAGCCAGATTGCCGAGGGCGTTCTTGTATCGATGCGCGGCGAGTGGAAAGAGTGTCCGCTTATCGGAGGCGAAGTGACGAAGATGCTGGGCGGCCATGTGGATGTGATGTGGCGCGGAGAGGTCAAGAAGATGCTGGAAGCCTGCGGTCTTGAAGTACAGAGGATCAGCGTTTCGGAAGATAACGTTATAACGGTAGAGTGATGGAAGTCAAGGCAAAGGACAGGCAGAGCCTGCTGGATATGGCCGTACAGACGGCTGGCAGCGTGGAGGCTGCGTTCAGGCTCTCGGCGGCCAACGACATAGGCATTACGGACACTTTGGAGGACGGGCAGGTACTCAATACCGTACCCGTTGAGAATGCCGAGACGGTACGCCGTTACGGTGTACAGAAGATAGAACCCGCCACTGCATTGAGTGCGGAGGAGATGTCCGCACTGGCACAAGAGGGCATCAATTTTATGGGTATTGAAATAGACTTTATAGTAAGTTAAAAAGAGATGGCAAGGACAATCGCGGAAATAAAGGAAAGCATTGCGGCGGACTTCATGCGTAATTCGGACGTGGCGCGTGCTTATGGCTTTGAAGCGGGTGCGGCATTTACGTCGCATTTCAGCAGGGTAAGTATCGAAAGTCTGCTGTTCTATATCGTTGCCTGCGCTACGTGGGTTCTGGAGTGTCTGTTCGACCAGCACAAAACGGATGTGGAGAAGCGTATCGAAGAGATACTGCCTCACCGCCCGAAATGGTATCGGGATAAGGTGCTGGCCTTTATGAAAGACAAGACCCTTATTTCGGACACCGATACCTACGATACTGTCGGCATGGGCGAGGACGACATAGAAGCAGCTCGCGTTGTAAAACATGCCGCGGCTTCCGAGAACAAGAACACATCTATCCTGACGATCAAGGTTGCCGGAGAAAAGAACGGCGAGCGGTGTCCTCTCGATGCGGAGACAGAGACGCAACTTGCAGCATACATAGCCGAAATAAAGGATGCCGGCGTACGCGTAGAGTTGGTAAATATCGATGCTGACACATTCAACTGCGAGGTTGACATCTACTACGACCCGATGTTGTTGCCCGAGCAGGTGGAGAATGCCTGTCGCGAGGCGATAAAGGAATACATCGAAAACCTGCCGTTCAACGGCGAATATACGAACATGGCGCTCGTGGACAGGCTACAGATGGTAGAGGGTGTCAAGATTCCCGAACTGCGCAGTGCATCGACTTCTGCAAACGGCGAAGCGACAGCCGTGCCGATAGACGCGCGTTATGTTCCTCAGGCAGGCTACTTCATGGTCGGAAGTCTCACTATAAATATGTTCCCATATTGATGAGCCTTTATGACCTTAAAATAAAGCGTCTGGCGTTGCTGTTACTGCCCACTTTCTACCGCAAGCCACTGATTGCCGCCTTTGCTCAAAGCATGGTGCAGGGTGTAAACATCGTGTACGGAAATTTCATGCGCTGGCGTCAGGACAAGCAATACAGATTGTCGCATAATGGACAGGTTTGCTACCTGCGGGCAGTGCTGAACGACCAGTTCGACCCTATCGAGCGGCGAATTACGATCACCGACGGTACGGCAAACATGGATTTGCTTACCCTGTACTGCCGAGACATGGATATGGCGGCATTGGTGCCGTCGCGAGGTGCGGATAACAGTATGACGTTATACCGGCGCGGAAGCGGAGAGAACGGTTACGATTTTTGGGTGAACATTCCCGTCGCACTGTACGACACGGTCGATACGGAAAGACTGAGAGCCATCGTCGACGCGTATAAGCTGACATCAAAACGATTCTCGATAAATTACATATAAATGAAACAGACACAAGGCAGATTCTTATTGCAGCCGAACAGAGACTTCCCGGCAGATTGCGAAATGCTGGATTATATGCAGACTAATGCCCACGTCGTATCTATCATCGGTAATCTGGCCGGCGACAAGGCGGTATTGCTGGGATGCGAGCCGCTTAACGAAACGCAGCGCGGGGAGGGATACGTCTTTCTGCGAACTAAAGACCATCCGGAGGGCGAGGTGCTGTTCTGGGAAGGCGGCTCAACGTCCGGGGGCATGTACCTTAAACAAGAAACAATCTCCGTGCAGGCGCACGGTTACGACTATCCGGAGGCGTACGTCCGGCGTTCTCTCGCTGCCGGAGTCGGCTCGGAAAACTACAAATGGACGGACTTTCACGAGGCACGCTCGCTGCCGAAACTCACTGCGGAAATCGAAACCCTGCGGACGGCGTTGGCGAATATCAAACAGTCGCCCATCGGGACGGTGGAGATATGGGCTGGTGGAGACGAAATACCGGAAAATTACGCGCTCTGCGACGGACGTGCACTGCGTCAGGGTTTGAACTACGCCCTGTACAGTGTCCTCGGCGACAAATACAACGAGGCTCCCGACTGCAACGGACGACCGCAGACCACATCGTTCGGGTATTTCCGTCTGCCTGATTTGCGCGGGCGGTTTATAGTGGGATATAACGGCACGGATAGCGATTACAGCAGTTACGGTCGCGCCGGCGGCGAAAAGAAGCATACGCTTTCTGCCGGTGAAATGCCCTCGCACACGCATATTTTCAAGGACTATTACCAGAATGAGCGGCTGTACGGTTCTGGTGGTATAGACGGTGCTGATAAGGTAGACCCTTCTGTGGGGACTTATGGCGCAAGCAGCGACTGCAAGTATTTACTGTACAAAGAGCATAATACATCATCCTCCGGCAATAATCTCGCACATGAGAACCGTCCGCCGTATTACGTACTTGCTTATATCATGCGAATAAAATAAAAAAACTCAGACAATGGCAATACGTGCACGCTCGCTGCTCCGAAAGTGGTTCGGACGCGGGCAATATCCGACGGCGGAACAGTTTTCCGATTTTTTCGACAGTTTCGTGCATCGCGACGAGGATAAGATCGCGATCGACAAGGTAGACGAACTGCCCGACCGGTTGAACGGTAAATACGGTCAGGACGACGGCGTTCGGTTGGAGGGACAGCTGGAACAGCTCTCCGATACGTTATCGGGACATATCATTATATCCGACGACCATTTCATACGTCTCGACGAGGGACTCGCAGCGGAAACCGCCCGCGCCGAGGGAGAAGAAGCCGCTATCCGCGGGGAACTGGCCGCGGGCGATGCCGCCACGCTGCAATCTGCGAAAACTTACGCCGACGGGAAAGTAGCCGACGAAGCAACCCTGCGCGAACAGGGCGACGCCGCTACTCTACAGTCGGCGAAAACGTACACCGATGCGGAAACCGCCCGCGCCGAGGGGGAAGAGGCTGCTATTCGCAATGAACTGACCGCGGGCGATGCTGCGACCTTACAGTCAGGAAAGACTTACGCCGACGGGAAAGTAGCTGCCGAAGCGGCTCTGCGCGAACAGGGCGACGCCGCAACCCTTCAGGAGGCGAACGAACATACTGGCTCGCTCGTGGCTTCGGAACAAGCTGCCCGCGAAAGCGGAGACCGGACGACACTGCAGTCTGCGAAGGATTACGTGGATAAGGCCATCGCCGAACTGGTGGACGGCAGTCCCGCCGCGCTCGACACCCTTAAGGAGCTGTCAGCCGCACTTGGCGACGACCCGAATTTCGCGGCGACGGTTGCGGGACAAATCGGTCAGAAAGTCGATAAGGTGACCGGCAAAGGGCTTTCGACCGAAGACTATACTACAGCCGAGAAATCGAAACTCGCAGGCATTGCTACAGGGGCGAATAACTATGTCCACCCATCAGCACATCCCGCGTCGATTATCACGCAGGATGCGTCTCATCGCTTTGTGACCGATACCGAAAAATCGACGTGGAACGGTAAGGCATCAACAGCCGTAGCCACCGCTTCGGCAAACGGCCTCATGGCTGCCGCCGACAAGAAAAAGCTGGACGGCGTAGCCGCCGGAGCGAACAACTACGTACATCCCGCGGCGCATCCCGCATCGATGATTGCCGAGGATACATCTCATCGCTTTATTACCGACGCCGAGCGCGAAGCGTGGAACAGCAAGGCAACCGGAGTGGTCGCTACGCAGTCCGCCAACGGCCTCATGTCGGCGGCTGACAAAACGAAATTGGACGGCATAGCCGCCGGAGCGAACAACTATATCCACCCATCGGCACATCCCGCGTCGATTATCACGCAGGACGCGTCTCATCGTTTCGTAACCGATACCGAAAAATCGACGTGGAACGGTAAGGCATCAACAGCCGTAGCCACCACTTCGGTAAACGGCCTCATGGCTGCCGCCGACAAGAAAAAGTTGGACGGATTGCAGAAAACTCTGACGATTCAGTTAAACGGAGCAGGCCAGCCTGCCTATGACGGCTCGGTAGCTCGGACAATAAATATTACGCCGGAGAGTATCGGTGCACAGACTGCTGAGGGATACCCTCAGTACGGTTTGCAGTCGTCAATGATTGGCTGGAATATCGGCCGCACGGCAACGCTCTTCATACCGGGTTACGGAACGAAATCATTACCGAGCGGCGGATTAAGTATGAATATCGGCATCAATATCGGATATCCTGTTTACATATTCGAGCTGAGTTCGAATATCTCAACTGCCGTGGGTAATCTGGTGATAGAGTGCTCGCACTCTACTACACCGGGTTCGGGAACAAAGGTCTTCGACTACAAGCAGAATATCAACTATTGCGGAGCTGTAATGTTCACCAAAAAAACATCCGGCGTCGTGCTGCAGATCGCAGGATTCATGTTCTACCCGACGCCGGGCAATGCGTATGTTATAAGCGTAGAATAACTGTAGACTTATTAAATATCCGGGGACAAAAAAGCCCCCGGCCTGTTAGTAGTCATCTCACCTACATACTAACAATAATGCGACAGCACCGCACAGCCGGGGGAATCCTCGTCTGCGGAGCTGTCGCTTTTTTTCGTGCATGGAAATCCTGCACGGTATGTAGGTGAGATGCCACAAAAATAACTATTAAAACCGAAACTGAAACAATGAGAACCCCCATTTCCTACTACGGCGGCAAACAGACGATGCTCAAGCACATCCTGCCGCTCATCCCCCGACATCGCATCTACACCGAGGCGTTCTGCGGCGGCGCGGCCGTCCTGTTCGCCAAACGTCCGGCCGAAGCCGAGGTCATCAACGACATCAACATGGAGCTGACCAACTTCTACTGGTGCGCGCAGGTCTACTATTCAGACCTCAAACGTGAAATCGACAAGACACTACATAGTAGAGATATACACGCACATGCCGCACATATTAACCAGTATCCGCAGTTTTTCTCTCCCGTTGAGCGTGCATGGGCTGTTTGGGCACTTTGCAAGATGTCGTTTGCATCGATGATGGGCGGAGCATTCGGATATGACTTCGGCGGGGTAATGCCCAAGAAACTACGCAATGCGAAAGATGATGTGACGGAACGACTATGCCAGCGTCTCGAACACGTAACGGTCGAGAATCGCAATGCCCTCGATGTGATCGCCTGCTACGACGCACCCGATGCGTTTCATTTCGTTGATCCGCCTTATATAAATTCTGACTGCGGACATTATGACGGCGTATTTTCCGAGCAAAACATGAAAGAATTACTCTGTCTGCTGGAAACTGTCAAAGGTAAATTCATGCTGACGATGTTTCCGTATGATATGATCGAGGATTATGCTCGCAAAAACGGCTGGATAATCCACAGGGTTGAACGAACAATCAGTGCGTCCAAGACAAGTCGAAGGAAGCAGGAAGAATGGATGATTTGCAATTACGAAGACAAGAAACAAGCGACATTATTCGACGTAAAATAGGATTTGAATAGCATTTGAAAAGCGTTTAATCGACAATGGATGATGCAAAGTACACAGGCGAAAATTCTTAGTTTTTGTACATCTGAATTTTAGACTCTGTACATTTGAATTGTGCGATTATATCCGACGTAAAATAGAACCGAATGTCGGGAAACTTCTCCTGCGCGAGCTGGAGCGCATAGCTCGTATCAGCCAGATAGACATTGCGGCCGTGCTTGTCCACCGCCATGTTGGTATGTTTCCGTTTCATGAAATCGGCCAACTGCTCCGCATTGTCGGACTCTATCCAGCATGCCTTGTATATCTGAATAGGTTCGTAACGGCACAGCGCGTTGTACTCGTGCTCCAGCCGATACTGAATGACCTCGAACTGCAAAGCACCCACCGTTCCGATAATCTTGCGCCCGTTCAGCCGGCTCGTGAAGAGCTGCGCCACCCCTTCGTCCATAAGCTGGTCGATACCCTTGGCAAGCTGCTTGAACTTCTGCGGGTCGGCATTCTCAATGTAACGGAACAGCTCCGGCGAAAAGGAAGGAATGCCGGTGAACTTCAGATTCTCCCCTTCCGTGAAGGTATCTCCTATCTTGAAATTACCCGTATCGTGCAATCCCACGATATCGCCCGGATAGGCGAAATCGACGATGGATTTCTTTTCGGCCATGAAAGCATTGGGCGAAGAGAATTTCATCTGCTTGCCGCTGCGTACATGGAAGTAATTCCTGTTGCGCTCGAACGTCCCGGAACATATCTTCAGGAAAGCGATACGGTCGCGGTGGTTCGGGTCCATATTGGCGTGTATCTTGAACACGAAACCGGTCATCTTGGGCTCGGTCGGCTCCACCGTTCGCGTCTCGGTAGGCGAAGGACGCGGCGAAGGAGCTATCTCGATGAAGGTTTCGAGCAACTCCTTCACCCCGAAGTTGTTGATGGCACTCCCGAAAAAGACCGGTGCGAGTTCGCCGGCCAGATAGAGTTCCCGTTCGAAAGGTTCATACACCCCCTCCACCAGCGACAGGTCGTCGCGCAGTTTCCGGGTATAGGGCCGGATATACTCGTCGAGTTGCGGACTGTCGAGCGAAAGCTTGACAGCCTCAGACACAGTCTGCCGGTCATTGGAGGTGAATGCCGAGAAGCTGCCGTCGTATATGTTGTAAACCCCCTTGAAAGCGGGGCCGCTGCTCACGGGAAAGGAGAGTGGACGGACGGCGATTTTGAGTTCCGTCTCTATCTCGTCCAGCAGGTCGAACGGGTCGCGGCACGGCCTGTCGAGCTTGTTCACGAAGACCATCACCGGCGTCTTGCGCATGCGGCATACGTTCATCAGTTTGCGCGTCTGCGTCTCCACGCCCTTCGCACCGTCGATGACGATGATGACACTGTCTACGGCCGTCAGCGTTCGGTAGGTATCCTCCGCGAAGTCTTCGTGCCCCGGCGTATCGAGGATGTTCACCTTGATGCCTCCGTACTCGAATCCCATGACCGAGGTAGCCACCGAGATGCCCCTCTGGCGTTCGATTTCCATGAAGTCCGAAGTGGCCGTCTTGCGTATCTTGTTGCTCTTGACCGCGCCGGCGACATGTATCGCCCCTCCGAAAAGGAGCAGTTTCTCGGTCAGCGTGGTCTTTCCGGCGTCAGGATGGCTGATGATGGCGAACGTCCTGCGCCTGAGTATCTCTTCCTTCAATCCCATGAATCCTGTCTTGCAGTTCGTATCTTAAAACTCGGAGGAGCTTTTACGCAGGGCCGCCTCGACGGGCTGCTCTATCGGATAGTCCAGCGAATAGTGCAGTCCGATGCTCCGCTTCATGGCCTGCGCCTGCTTGATGATGAGGTAGCCCACGTCTATCATGTTCCTCAGTTCGCACAGCTCCTTGGTAGGCGTCGATTTGAGGTAGAGCTCCTCGTTCTCCTTGAATATGATTTCCAGCCTGCGCAACGCACGCTCCAGCCGGAGGTTGGAACGGACGATGCCCACGTAATTACTCATTATCTGCTGCATCTCCTTCGCGTTCTGGGTAATGAGCACCATCTCCTCGGTCGCCGTCGTTCCGTCGGCATTCCATGCCGGGATACCCTTCTGCAGGCCGTATTCGTGCAGATGGGCGGCACTGTGCCGCGCCGCCTGGTCGGCATAGACCACCGCCTCCGTCAGCGAATTGGAGGCGAGGCGATTGGCGCCGTGAAGCCCCGTACACGAAGTTTCGCCCAACGCATAGAGCCGCCTGATGGAGGTCTCCCCGTTCAGGTCCACCTTCACCCCGCCGCAGCAGTAGTGCGCCGCCGGGGCCACCGGTATCATCTCCTTGGTGATGTCGATACCGATGGAGAGGCATTTCCGGTAAATATTCGGGAAATGGCTGACGGTCTCCTTCGGGTCGCGGTGCGTGATGTCCAGAAAGACATAGTCGTCGCCTCGCACCTTCATCTCGTTGTCGATACTGCGGGCCACCACGTCGCGCGGAGCGAGCGACCCCATCGGATGGTATTTCTGCATGAACTCCTTGCCGTCCTGCGTCTTGAGGATAGCCCCGAAACCCCGCAGCGCCTCGGAGATGAGGAACGAGGGGCGTTCGCCGGGATTGTACAGAGCCGTGGGGTGGAACTGGATGAACTCCATGTTTTCAATCACGGCCTTGGCCCGGTGCGCCATGGCGATGCCGTCGCCCGTCGCCACCCCCGGATTGGTCGTCACGTTATAGACATTCCCCACGCCGCCGGTGGCGATGACCGTCACCCTGGAAAGAATGGTCTTGATACGCCCCCTCTTCAGGTCCATCACGTAGGCACCGTAACACTCGATACCTTCCGTATGCCGCGTCACGAGCTGCCCCAGATGGTGCTGCGTGAGCAAATCTATGGCGAAATGATATTCGAGCACTTCGATGTTGCGGTGGCTCTTGACCTGCGAGATGAGCGTCCGTTCGATTTCGGCCCCCGTCTCGTCCTTGTGATGCAGAATACGGTACTCCGAATGCCCCCCTTCGCGGGCGAGCTCGTATCTCCCCTCCCGGGTTTTGTCGAACCGCGTCCCCCACTGCACGAGGTCCTTCATCAGCTGCGGGGCGCGCGTCACGACCAGCTCCACCGCCTGCATGTCGCAGATACCCCCGCCGCACACCATCGTATCGTCTATGTGCTTCTGGAACGTGTCCGGCTCGTAGGTCACACAGCAGATGCCCCCCTGCGCATAGTTCGTATTGCATTCGTTCATCTCCCCTTTGGTGACGACAATCACATGGGAGTGCTCCGCCGCCTTCAGGGCGAAGCTCAGGCCGGCAGCACCGCTGCCTATCACCAGATAATCCGTTTCGAGGTTCATCGCATGCCTAAATTTTACGTCGTCAATCCCTACTGTGAAACGATTAACGGCAAACAGCGGGGCAAAATTACAAAATTGCCGACAATAATAGCGCCGCACCCGTCATAACCTTCCCCGAAAAAGCCCCTTCCGACCCCTGTGACGGAACGGTTCCGGCCGGAAAGCTCCCGACAGCGCTCGCCGGATACGCCCCAGCCAGGAGATGCCCGGTCAATCGGCAAAGGCCGCTATGCCTCCCGACGGCAGACCACGACCGCCCACCCTTCGCGAACACGCATCCCCTCGGGACGAAGACCGAGCCCGACGGCACGCTCCCCGATGGCCTCTACGTCGCGTTCGAGAATACCGCTCATGATGAGTTCGCCCCCCTCCCGGAGCGCCTGTGCGTAACGCGGCATGTCGGCGAGCAGGATGTTGCGGTTGATATTGGCCAGGATGAAATCGTAACGTTTTCCCGCGATGGCGGACACATCCCCCAGCAGGGGCGTGACACGCCCTTGCACACCGTTTTCCGCAATGTTCTCCCGGCTGTTCTCATAGGCCCAGTCGTCTATGTCCACCGCATCGACGTGCACGGCCCCGCGCTTTGCGGCCACGATGGCGAGCACGCCCGTACCGCTTCCCATATCGAGACCGGAAAGCCCCGACAGGTCACGCTTCATCAGTTCGGCCGTCATGAGCCACGTCGTGGCATGGTGCCCCGTACCGAAAGACATCTTGGGCATGATGACGATATCCAGTCCCTGTACGGGCGCGGGCGAAAAGGGGGCGCGGATGGTACAGACACCGTCCACCTCCACCGGTTCGAAATTGGACTCCCAGAGAGCGTTCCAGTTCTGCGTCTCTATCTCGATATAGGCCGCACCCGTTATTCCGAGACCGGCCAGCATCCTGTCCGTCTCCTCCTTGCACCCGTAGAGCGCCTCCTTCGGAATATAAGCCTTCAGTACACCGGCCTCTTCGGCGAAACTCTCGAAGGGAAAATCGGCCAGCATGGCCGTAACTATCTCTGCCTGCCCGGCATCCGCCACGGGCACGTTCAACTCGACATAATCCATACCGCATGAAGAATCATAAAGTCCGAAACAGTTCGTAACTTAGCGCCAAAGATAACCATTTTACGCCAATACCGCATCCGCCCGGAGAGCCACTCTCGGCGGAGCGTTCCCGAACGACAAGAATACACAGGATGACACGGGCAGAGAAGGAGTGGGAAGTCTATTCCGGCAAATACAGAACATACATCAAGACGGAAAGGGGGCTGGCCGCCAATACGGTAGAGGCCTATATGCGCGACCTGCGCCGCTTCCGCCGCTTCGTCACGGAACGTTACCGGCTCTCCCCTCTCGAAGTGGAAACCCCGGTGGTGGAGGAGTTCTTGAACTCGCTCTTCGAGGCGGGAGCCGAAAAGAGTACCCAAAACCGGACACTGAGCGGCGTAAGCAGCTTCTACGACTTCCTGCTGCGCACGGACGTGCTGGAAAAGTCGCCTGCCGAATTCGTCGAACGTCCCAAATCCGGCCACTACCTGCCCGACACGCTGAGTATCGAAGAGATAGATGCCATCCTCGATGCGATAGACGTATCGACCGCCCACGGTTACCGCAACCGGACGATGATAGAGATGCTTTACAGTTGCGGGCTACGCGTATCGGAACTCACGTCGCTGCACATCTCCGACCTTTTTTTCGACGAAGGTTTCATCCGCGTGCTCGGCAAGGGGAGCAAACAGCGCCTCGTCCCGGTCAGCGACCGCTGCCGCATGCAGGTGGAGACCTACCTGCGCGAATACCGCGGAATACCGGGCGATGAAAAATCCTCCGATACGCTTTTCCTCAACCGCCACGGCCGGAAGCTGTCGCGCATCATGGTGTTCAACGCCATCAAGGCGGCCGCTGCGGCCGCCGGAATCGACAAGGAGGTGAGTCCGCACACCTTCCGCCACAGTTTCGCCACCCACCTGCTCGCGGGCGGGGCCAACATCCGCCAGGTACAGGAACTGCTCGGCCACGAATCCATCACGACCACGGAGATATACACCCACCTCGACACGGGTCGCCTGCACGCCGCACTGAACGAACACCACCCGCTGGGCAAACGCTACCGGGAACGGTAACCTCCGTACCCCGACAAAAAACACCCGACCGCATCGTCTGCGGTCTCCCTCCCGAGTGTCCGCCACCGTCCGTTCGCTACAAAATTTTCAACACGGGCATGGGCTTATCCGAAAAATATTTCCGATATTCGCATACGAAAACAATGTACGATGCGTTGATTTGTCGTTTTCAAAATTACAGCAGCCGCAAAACACCGAGAGAACATACAGGAGGGCCAGCAGCCGGAACCGGAACCGAACCGGTTTCCGGGTTTTTGTTTACGGATACCACAGAAAACCGAAGTGACCGGTTCCTCTCTCCGCACCGCCGCCAGGCGGATGCACGGTCTGCTTCGCATCCGAATCAACATCCTGCATACCGTACTGAAAGAGTGACGAGGCCTCCGGCCTGCGGCACCGGCCCGTCACACACTCTTCCCCGCCGCACCGAACAGAAACAACGACCGTATCATTCATTTTCAAATCAACTATGGAAATCGTTATCATCCTGCTGCTGATTGTTCTGAACGGCATCCTTTCGATGTCCGAGATAGCATTGGTATCGGCGCGCAGGTCGAGGCTGGAGACGGAAGCCCGCAGCGGCAGCAAGCCCGCCCGCGCAGCCCTCGCACTCTCCGGCGAACCGGACAGGTTCCTGTCCACCGTACAAATCGGCATCACGCTCATCGGCATTCTGACCGGTCTCTATTCGGGCGAAGCTTTCGCCGCCGACTTCGCGGTCGTCATCGCACGCGCGGAGATGTTGGCCCCATACGCTTACGGCATCGCCAAAACGGTTATCGTCATCGCCGTCACCTACCTGACGCTCATCTTCGGGGAGCTCGTCCCGAAACGCATCGGCATGGCCATGGCGGAAAAAGTATCGAAAGCCGTGGCAAGGCCCATGAAGGCGCTGTCGCTTGTGGCCGCGCCGTTGGTATGGTTGCTTTCCAAGAGCACGGCACTGGTGACCAAAGCAATAGGGCTCAAAGAGAGCGAAAACAAAGTGACGGAGGAGGAGATTAAGGCCATCGTCCGCGAAGGCATGGACACGGGCGAGGTCCAGGCCGTCGAGCACGACATCGTGGAGCGCGTCTTCAGCCTCGGCGACCGGGACGTTGACTCCATCATGACACACCGCAGCGAACTGGTGTGGCTCGACACGAACGACTCCGCCGAAGAGATACTGCGCAAGGTATGCGCAGACATGCACGACGTCTATCCCGTCTCCGACGGCCGGCCGGACGAACTGGCCGGTGCGGCGCACATGAAAGACCTCTTCGGTAACATTCACCGGCCGGATTTCCGTCTGTCCTCCATTCTGAAACCGGCCAACTGCCTTCCCGAGAACCAGAGCGTCTATGAAGCGCTCGAAGAGTTCAAGCGTACCAATTCGGCCTACGGCTTCATCATCGACGAATTCGGCGACGTGCTGGGCATCGTGACACTCCGCGACATGATGGAGGCCCTCGTGGGCGAGGTACCGGATGAAGACGAGGAGGCGGAGATGGTACGGCGCGAGGACGGAAGCTGGCTGGTAGACGGACAGTGCTCGTTCTACAACTTTCTCGAACAGTTCGACCGCGAAGAGCTCTACCGCGACAACGAATACAACACCCTGAGCGGACTCCTCCTCGACGAGCTGAAACACATCCCCTCCACCGGCGAAACACTCTCCTGGAACGGTTTCCGTTTCGAAATAGTCGACATGGACGGTGCACGCATCGACAAGGTGCTCGTGCACTATGCCGCCCCCGCACCGGACGGTACCCTGTCATAAAACTCCTCCCGCTCACAGCGGATGCGGTACAGAGGGACAACAAAATTACGGCGGGCAATTTGCCCGCCGTAACCGTTCCGTCCGATGCGGCATGCGCCGCATCATATCAGACCATACTGTTCCAGCAGTTCGTGGATAATGGTACCCCTGCTCTTCTCGACCGCCTTCTTCTCAAGCTGTCTCACGATAAACGGCACCTTGATGTCGGCGAGTTTCTTGCCGTCCATCAGACGCGAGGCCGAGTTCATCAACATGCGCACGTCGTAACACGAAGCGAAGACTTCCGGTACACCGCGGTCTACGCCCAACAGCGTATAGACCGCCTCCATGGCCGTACGCACGGAATACTCCGTAGTGAAGACCGTATCCCGCGGCGTCTCGGCGAAGTTGCCGATGAACGCAAGGTTCACCGAACCTTCGGGCACAACGGCCGGACGGTCGCCCAGCGCACGCGGCATGAAGTAGGACATCACATAGGGCATCATGCAGGGGACGGTATTGGCCGAATTGACCGCCATATCGTGTATCTCGGCCAACGGCACCCCGATGTGGTAGAGCCACTCCTCGGCTATCTCGATGCCGGTACAATCCTTCATCGGCTTCTTCACGTAATCGCCCGGACGGTCGGAAAAGAGGCCGTATATCCACACGACGAGTTCGTTCCCCGGCTGTTTCTTGAACTGCGGCTGGCGGTTGAGCGTCCAGCTCATCAGCCACGACGAATCCTTGACGGAGACGATGCCGCCCGTCACCACCTTTCCTGCAAACGGGTCCCGCTGGCATATCCGCTCGATATAGGGAGGAATCCGTCCGTCGAGCGTGGTCAGCGTGGCCGACACGAAATTCGATTCCTTGATGTTGCCGCAGAACTTCTCCGGCTTGCCGAACGCCGGGTCCTGTACGGCAATATTCGTCCAGAGGCTCCAACTTCCGCCCAGCGAAGCATCGAGCACCGGAACGGTATTTTGGTCGCCATAGGTAGAGTTCTCCGTAATGCTGCCGTTCGTGACGAACACGAGGTCGTTCTCCGTCAGGTTTATCTCGCCCTCTCTTCCGCCCTTTTCATAGACGATTTTGGTGGCGGTCTTCTTCCCGCCCGCCTTGCTGACGATTACGTTTTTCACCTGCACGCCGTACTCGAAGCGCACCCCTTTCGATTCAAGGTGCTTGACGAGCGGCATCACCAGCGATTCATACTGGTTGTAGCGGGTGAACTTCAGCGCCGACAGGTCGGGCAGTCCGCCGATGTGATGGATGAAACGGGCGATGTAGCGACGCATCTCCATGGCGCTGTGCCACTCCTCGAAGGCGAACATCGTCCGCCAGTAGAGCCAGAAGTTGGACTGGAAAAACTCTTCGGAAAAGACATCCGAAATACGTTTGTCGTTGAGCTCCTCCTCCGAAGTAAGGAACAGCCGGGCAATCTCCTCGGCCGCCTTGTCCGTCAGGGTGAACTTGCCGTCGGTATGGGCCGACTTGCCGCGGTTCATCGTGGCCCTCATCTTGGAAAAATTGGGGTCTTCCTTGTTCAGCCAATAGAATTCGTCGAGCACCGAAGCGTCCTTCACCTCCAGTGAAGGTACCGACCGGAACAAATCCCACAGACACTCGAAATGATTCTCCATCTCCCGTCCCCCGCGCATGATATAACCGCGGGTATTATCGAGGATACCGTCGAGACTGCCGCCCGGCAGCTCCAGCTCCTCCAGAATGTGTATCCGCTCGCCCGGCATCTGGGCGTCGCGCACCAGAAACAGTGCCGCCGAAAGGGAAGCCAGACCCGAACCCACCAGGTAAGCCGATTTGTTCTCTACGTCCTGAGGTTTCTTCGGCCTTGCGAATGCCTCGTAATTTCCATTGCTGTAATACATAACTTTGCTTGTTTTAATAATTCAGTGAATAAATTGGTTCCGTTCATCCGGTGCACACTCCCGGAAAACCGAAGTGCGGAGTCCGCACGTCCCGACAGGCGGTACCGACGGCTGCAATCCGATACAGTCTTATCCTTTGCAAAACTCAAGCCATTCCCTGCCGGCGGCTCCGTTATCCGCAACATTCCGAAAAAACGAGGCGACCGACACCGCTCCAATCGCGTCCGGCCCCGCCATGGTCTCCTCTTTCC
>OLSK01000125.1_pt1 | contig 71898 bp, 53 predicted proteins | sample 1672781 | NCBI WGS metagenome assembly OLSK01 (sample SAMEA3136723, study PRJEB25190) | human gut metagenome | biome: human gut; feature: human-associated habitat; material: faeces | place: Austria | collected 2013 | reverse complement strand
TGACGCCGCCGGCGGCCACGAGCACGGAGGCGGTCTGCTGGCTCATGGCCTCGGCGGAGACGGCCACACTGGTGACGGCCACGATGATGGGAAGCGCCGTCGTGCAGTAGAAGGCGACGGTGAGCCGCTCGCGCACGTCCATGGTGCGCGACTCGCGTCCCGTGGAGAGGCCTACGAAGATGGGCAGCGCGCGCACGAACAGCAGAAGGAGGATGAACAGTCCCAAAAGCTCCGGCTCGGCACCGATAGCCCGCACGTCCACCTTCGCGCCGGAGACCACGAAGAACAGCGGCACGAGGAAGCCGTAGGCAATGGCGTTGTGCTTCATCTCCATGGTCTGGTCGCCCTGGGGGATGAGATAGCGCAGGATGAAGCCGGCGGCGAAGGCGCCGAGCACGATATCGAGCTGGAACCCCGCCGATACGGTGACGAGCCCGATCAAAAGCACCACCGTCACGCGCACGAACGCCTGCGAGGTGGTGTTGCGCTTGCTCGCGAGAAACCGGTAGATGCGATGCCCGCCGCGGCGCGCGGGAAGAGTCCGACGAAGAGGATGCCGGCCAGCGGGATGGCCATGGCGGCGATGCGCACGTTGCCCACCTCGGAGGCTTCGGCCACCTCGTGCGAGCGGGGCGACCCGAGGAAGACCGTGCCGTAGAGTTTGGTGAAGGCCAGCAGCACCACGCCGCCGATCAGGGCGAGGGCAGCCAGTCCGGCGGCCGAGGCGAGGGGCGTGTTGTCGGCGGCGATTCCCTCGAACATCCCGAGGTAGATCAGCAGTTCCGAGACGAAGCCGTTCAGCGGCGGGAGGGCGCAGATGGCCGCCGTACCGACGAGGAAGAGCAGTGCCGTGAGGGGCATGTGCCGGCCCAGGCCTCCGAGCGCGTCGAGCGACGTGGTGTGCGTGCGCGAGAGGATGTTGCCCGCGCCGAAGAAGAGCAACGTCTTGAAGAACGAGTGGTTCACGGTGTGGAGCAGGGCGCCCGCGATGCCGCAGAGGGCGGCAAACTGGTTGCCCGAGGCTTTGCCCAGCGCCGCGATGCCGAGGCCGATGAGGATCACGCCGATGTTCTCGATCGACGAGTAGGCCAGCAGCCGTTTCACGTCGTTCTGTGCGGCGGCGAGCATCACGCCCCAGAGCCCCGTGACGATGCCTGCGCCCAGCAGGATGAGCCCGGCCGTGCGGAGTTCGGGCAGGTCGCCCAGGGCGGCCGTGATGCGGAGGATGCCGTAGACGCCCGTCTTGATCATTACGCCCGACATCAGGGCCGAGACGTGCGACGGTGCGGCGGGGTGGGCCTCCGGAAGCCATACGTGCATCGGGAAGAGTCCGGCTTTCATGCCGAAGCCTGCCAGGAAAAGGAGGTAGAGCGGCAGCACGGGCTGCGTGCGGAATGCGGCGGCCAGAGCCCCGAACGAGGTGTCGCCCGTTGCGACATCGAGGCGGACGAAGCCGATGAGCAGCAGCACGAAGCCGATGTGCATCATGATCAGGTAGGAGAGGGCGGCGCGGCGAACCTCGCGGCGTTCGGCGTCGAAGAGGATCAGCAGGAACGACGCCACGGTCATCAGCTCCCAGAAGAAGAGGAACGAGTAACCACCGTCGGAGAGCACGACGCCCAGCATGGCATAGCACATGGTGACCAGCGAGGTGTAGTGCAGCGAGACGTGGGCCGGGGACTTGTGCTGCAGGTGGCGGGCCAGGTAGCCTTGCGAGTAGAGCACGGCGGCCACCGAACCGATCGCAATGACGAGGACGAAGAGCGCCGAGAGGCCGTCCATCGAGCCCGAGTCGCCGCCGAACGGCGTGCCGGAGATGACCCACAGCGGTCCGTAGTGGACCCCGGCGAGCGTTGCCGCGGCCCGTATGCCGACGGCGAGCGTGCCGATGAGCGTCAGGCCGAGTGCGGCCCACGCTTTCATGCGCAGGGGTACGGCGAACAGCAGGGCTGTCACCGCCGCCAGCGCGAGAAGTGTACCGAGAAAAAACATGCTGTTATGATAGGTGTCTTTTTTATTTCGAACCGTTTACGACCGACGTCATCACCACGGCCACGAGGGCTGCGGTTTCGGTCCTCAGGCGCTGCTGCCCGAGCGTGATCTCCTCGAATCCGTGTTCGAGCGCGAAGTCCACTTCGGCGGGGGAGAAGTCCCCCTCGGGGCCGATGCAGACGAGCACGGACTCTCCCGGGCGGATCGCCTCGGGCAGGTAGCGTTTGCCCGAGGGGGCGTGTGCCACCCCGCAGTGGGCGATCAGCCGCCGCCCCTCGAAGGGGGCGAGCACCGCCTCGCGGAACGGGGTGAGCGGGTGAAGCACCGGGCGGTATGCCTTGAGCGACTGCTTCATGGCCGCCGTGATGATCTTCTCGCTCCGCTCGGCCTTGAAGACGCGCCGCTCGCTGTGTTCCGTTTCGAGGGGGATCACGGCGCCGATGCCCACCTCGGTGGCCTTCTCGAGAAACCACTCGAAGCGGTCGGCGTTCTTGGTCGGGGCTACGGCCACCGTCAGTGCATAGGAGAGCCGCTCGAAGTCGGGGATCGTCTCGACGACCTCCACGGTGCACCGGCGCGGGTCGTCCTCCACGATCCGGCAGCGGTAGAGCGTACCCCGCCCGTCGGCGATGTGGAGTGTTGCGCCGCGTCCCAGGCGCAGCACGCGGATGCAGTGTTTCGACTCCTCCTCGCCGAGCGTATGTAGGGGCGGTACGATCGCGGGATCGTAAAAAAGTTGCATACCTGCTATAATTTACTAACTTTGCAACGGCTTGAGCCGGCGCATGGAGATGCCCCGGCGTTTGCAGGCTGCAAAGTTATATAAAATAAGACGACTGATGAAACGTATTGCAGGATTATTGACACTTTTTCTGGCCATGACGACCGTTGCGTGCAAGTCCGACAAAAAGGTCGGCGAAAACCCCTTCTTCTCGGCATGGGAGACGCCCTACGGCGTTCCTCCCTTCGACAGGATTCTACCCGAACATTTCCTCCCGGCCATCGAGCGCGGCATGTCGCTGCACGATGCCGAGATCGACGCCATCGTGACCAACCGCGACGAGCCGACCTTCGAGAACGTCATCCTGGCGTTCGACAACTCGGGGCAGATGCTTGCGCAGACCTCGCTGGTCTTCGGCATGCTCTGTGCCGCGCAGAACACGCCCGAGATGCAGGCCCTGCAGGAGCAGGCGATGCCCCGGCTGACGGCCCACTACGACAAGATCCTGCTCAACGACGCGCTTTTCGAGCGGGTGAAGGCGGTCTACGATAACCGGGCGACGTTCGACCTCGACGCCGAGCAGAGCCGCCTGCTGGAGAAGACCTACCGTTCGTTCGTGCGCGCCGGAGCGCTGCTCGGTGCCGACGAGAAGGCCCGGCTGGCGGAGATCAACGGCGAACTGGCCCTCGCTTCGGTGAAGTTCGGCAACAACCTGCTGGCTGAGAACTACAACTTCACGATGGAACTCGAGCCCGAGCAGATGACCGGGCTGCCGGCCGGCGTGCAGGAGCAGGCCCGCGAGAAGGCCCGCGAACTGGGCAAGGGAAACAAGGGGGTCTTCACGCTGCAGAAGCCGAGCATGATCCCCTTCCTGACCTATTCGCCCGACCGCGAACTGCGCGAGCGGATCTACACGGCCTACCTGAACCGCTGCAACCGCGGTGACGAGTACGACAACAAACAGCTCATCAACGACTTCATCCGCCTGCGCACGGAGAAGGCCCACCTGCTGGGCTATCCCTCCTACGCCGCCTATGTCGTGGACGACGAGATGGCCGGCACGACCGAAGCGGTCTACGACCTGCTCGAGGGGGTCTGGGCTCCGGCGCTCGAGAGTGCCAAGCGTGAGCTGGGCGAGCTCGACTCGCTCTTCCGCAAGGACTTCCCCGACGGTGAGTTCGCCTCGTGGGACTGGTTCTACTACGCCGAGAAACTCCGCAAGCAGAAGTACAACCTCGACGAGGAGATGCTGCGTCCCTACTTTGCGCTGGAGAATGTCCGCAGCGGCGTCTTCTTCCTCGCCAACCGCCTCTACGGCATCACCTTCCGGCCGATCGTCGTGCCGGTCTACCATCCCGAGGTGACGGCTTTCGAGGTGCTCGATGCCGACGAGTCGCACCTCGGCGTGCTCTATTTCGACTTCTTCCCCCGCGAGGGCAAGGGGCAGGGCGCCTGGTGCGGCAACTACGTTGAGCAGACCTACCGCGACGGCGAGCGGGTGGCTCCCGTCGTGTCGATCGTGGCCAATTTCACCCGTCCGACGGGCGACAACCCGGCGCTGCTGACCCTCGACGAGGTCGAGACGCTCTTCCATGAGTTCGGCCACGCGCTCCACTTCCTCTTCCACGACGTGAAGTACCGCGGCCTGTCGGAGGTCGAGGGCGATTTCGTCGAGCTGCCGTCGCAGGTCATGGAGAACTGGGCCTTCAACCCCGAGGTGCTCAAGCAGTATGCCGTACACTACCGCACGGGCGATGTGATGCCTGAGGCGCTGATGGCCAAGATCGCCCGCAGCGAACTCTTCAACCAGGGCTTCATGACCACCGAGCTGATCGCCGCGTCGCTCTCCGACATGGACATCCACTCGATGACCGAGTATGCACCCTTCGATCCGATGGAGTTCGAACGCAAGGTGCTCAACGAGAAGCGGGGCCTCATCCCGCAGATCGAGCCGCGCTACCGCTATCCCTACTTCAGCCACATCTTCGACGGAGGCTATTCGGCCGGATACTATTTCTATACGTGGGCCGAGGTGCTCGACAAGGATGCCTTCGAGGCCTTCCGCGAGAGCGGCGACCTGTTCAACCGCCGCGTGGCCGACGATTTCCGCCGCAAGATCCTCGAGCGCGGCGGTTCGGAGGACGGGATGACCATGTACCGCGCCTTCCGCGGCAAGGATCCCGACAAGCGGGCCATGCTGCGCAGCCGCGGGCTGTGGACCGATCCCGAACCTGCCGATTCGCTGGCCGCCGGCCCGCAGCCTGCCGCGGGGGCCGCTGCCGAGGCTGTGGCGGAGAACTGATCCCGCCGATTCGTGAAGAAACCGCAAACCCTGTACCTTATATGAAAAAAGCAATTCTTGTCATGGCTGTTTCCATCCTGGCCGCCGGTTGTGCCGACAACTCGATTCCCCGGGCCGACCTGCCCGAACTGGACCTTTCGAATCCGCTGCTGGCGGAGTGGGATACCCCTCATGCCACGCCGCCCTTCTCGCGCATTGAACTCAAGGACTACGAGCCGGCATTCGACGCGGCGATCGCCTGCTCGCGTGCCGAGGTCGAGGCGATCGTCCGCAACCCCAGGAAGCCGACCTTCATGAATACGATCGTCGCCCTGGAGCGTCAGGGCGCCCTGCTCAACCGCATTGCGGGGGTCTTCTTCAACCTGATGAGCGCCGATACGTCGGACGAGATGCAGCAGATCGCCGAGCGCGTGCAGCCCAAGCTGACCGCCCTGTCGAACGACATCTCGCTCAACCCCGAGCTCTTTGCCCGCGTGAAGGCGGTCTACGAACACCCCGGACGCAAACTCTCCACCGAAGACCGGCGCCTGCTGGAGAAGACCTACCGGAGCTTTGCTCGTAACGGTGCCGCCATGTCGGACGAGGACAAGGAGCTCTACCGCCAGTATACCACCGAGCTGTCGGCCCTCTCGCTCGAATTCGACCGCAACTCGCTGGCCGCGACCAACGCCTTCACGCTCCATATCACCGACCCTGCGGTGGTGGCCGAACTGCCCGCCTTCGTGCGCGAGGGTATGGCCGCCGAGGCCAAGTCGCGCGGCGAGAAGGGTTGGGTCGTCACGCTGCAGTATCCGAGCTACCTGCCCTTCATGACCTATTCGTCGAACCGTGCGCTCAAGGAGAAGCTCTGGCGGGCCAACAGCTCCTGCTCGCTGGGCGGTGAGTTCGACAATACGGAGGTGGTGAAGAAGATCGTCAATACGCGGCTGAAGCTGGCCCGCCTGCTCGGTTACGACTGCTATGCCGACTATGTGCTCGAGGAGCGCATGGCCAAGGACACGCCGACGGTCCGTGCCTTCCTTGCCGAACTGCTCGATGCCTCGAAGGAGTATGCCGACGCCGACTACCGCACGATCTCGGAGTATGCCGCCTCGCAGGGCTTCAAGGGAATGCTCATGCCGTGGGACTGGTCTTACTATACCGAGAAGTACAAGCGCGAGAAGTATGCGCTCGACGCCGAGACGGTGAAGCCCTATTTCGAACTCGAGCGGGTGAAGAAGGGCGTCTTCCTGCTGGCCAACAAACTCTATGGGCTCAACTTCACGCCCAATCCCGGGATCGAGGTCTACCATCCCGACGTGACGGCCTACGACGTCACCGATGCCGGGGGCCGCTTCATGGCGGTGCTCTATCTCGACTTCTTCCCCCGTGCCTCGAAAAACTCGGGCGCGTGGATGACCGAGTTCCGCGGAACGAAGCGCGTGGACGGCGAGGAGACCCGACCGCTGGTGTCGCTGGTGATGAACTTTACGAAGCCGACCGAGACGACCCCCTCGCTGCTGACCTTCGACGAGGTGGAGACCTTCCTGCATGAGTTCGGACACTCGCTGCACGGCATGCTGGGCGAAGGTTCCTACGAGTCGCTCACCGGCACGAACGTCTACCGCGACTTCGTCGAACTGCCGTCGCAGATCATGGAGAACTGGGCCACGGAGAAGGAGTTCCTCGACCTGTGGGCCGCACATTACCAGACCGGGGAGAAGATTCCCTCGGAGATTGTCGATCGCATCGTCGCCGCGCAGAACTACCTGGCGGCCTATGCCAACGTGCGCCAGCTGTCGTTCGGTCTGACCGACATGGCCTGGCATACGCTCACCGAGCCCTTCGAGGGCGATGTCGAGCTTTTCGAGCGCGAGGCGATGGCCCCGACGCAGGTGCTGCCCGTCGTCGAGGGTACGGCTATGTCGCCCGCCTTCGGCCACATTTTCGCTGGAGGCTATGCCGCCGGATACTACGGATACAAGTGGGCCGAGGTGCTCGAGGCCGATGCCTTCTCGCTCTTCAAGGAGAAGGGGATCTTCAACCGCGAGGTGGCCACGTCGTTCCGCGACAACATCCTCTCGAAGGGCGGAACGGAGGATCCCATGGAGCTCTATGTCCGCTTCCGCGGCCACAAGCCCGAACCCGAGGCGTTGCTGCGCAAACTCGGGCTCGAGAAGCGGTAGCGCTCCTGCCGCTCCCGGAAAACGGATGCGGGCAGTCCCCTTCGGAGGACTGCCCGCATTGTCGTTGTGTCCGTGCACGGACGGATGTTGCCGGATGGGTCTATGCAAACGAAAACCCCGCCACCTTGCGGTCGCGGGGTTTTGTTGAGCTACCTGGATTCGAACCAAGAATAACAGGACCAGAATCTGTTGTGTTACCATTACACCATAGCTCAATGACGTTTTGGTGATGCAAAAGTAGAACTTTATTTTGCAATTGCAAAGAAAAATCAGAAAAAAATTTCGTAATTTTGTTTTCATGACGCCCCGAGCAAGGGGGTTGAAAACGTAAAACTACTTAAAACCAGTAAATTATGGGAATTAAATTCCGCCTCGTGGTCATGAACTTTCTTCAGTATGCAATCTGGGGAGCGTACCTGACCTCGATGGGATCCTATCTTGTGGGCGTCGATCTGGCGTCGCATATCGGAATCTTCTATGCCATGCAGGGCATCGTCTCGCTCTTCATGCCCGCCGTCATCGGAATCGTGGCCGACCGCTGGGTGCCTGCACAGCGGCTGCTCGGCATCTGCCACCTGACGGCCGCCCTCTTCATGGGGGCGGCGGGCTACTACGCCCTCTCGGCCGGTCCGGAGGTCTCGTTCGGGATCCTCTTCACGCTCTATTCGTTCAGCGTAGCCTTCTACATGCCGACGATCGCCCTCTCGAATTCCGTGGCCTACAGCGTGCTCGAAGGGGCCGGTATGGATACCGTGAAGTCTTTCCCGCCGATCCGTGTCTGGGGCACTGTCGGCTTCATCTGCTCGATGCTCGTCTGCGATGCGGCCGGTTTCCAGACCACCTGCATGCAGTTCATCCAGTGCGCCGTGTTGGGACTCCTGCTCGGCCTCTATGCCATGACCCTTCCGTCGTGTCCGGTCAGTCGCTCGGCCGAGCGCAAGAGCCTGGTCGAGGCCCTCGGACTGCGCGCCTTCACGCTCTTCAGGCAGAAGAAGATGGCCCTGTTCTTCATCTTCTCGATGCTGCTGGGCGTCTCGCTGCAGATCACCAACGGCTTTGCGAATCCCTTCATCACCAGTTTCCGCGACATCCCCGAATATGCCTCCACGTTCGGCGCCAACCACGCCAATGCGCTGATCTCGCTCTCGCAGATCTCCGAGACGCTCTGCATCCTGCTCATTCCCTTCTGCCTGAAACGTTTCGGCATCAAGAACGTCATGCTCATGGCCATGTTCGCCTGGGTGCTCCGCTTCGGCCTCTTCGGCCTGGGCAACCCCGGAAGCGGCGTGTGGATGTTCATCCTCTCGATGATCGTCTACGGCGTGGCCTTCGACTTCTTCAACATCTCGGGATCGCTCTTCGTCAATAAGGAGACCGATACGACGATCCGCTCCTCGGCACAGGGGCTCTTCATGATCATGACCAACGGCATCGGCGCCACGATCGGAACGCTCGGCGCGCAGGCCGTCGTCAATCATTTTGTCTACTCGCAGCAGGGGGCCGAGGCGATGGTTGCGGGGTGGTCTGCCTCGTGGCTGATCTTTGCCGGCTATGCCCTGCTCGTGGGAGTGGTCTTCGCCCTGGTATTCAAATACCGGCACGACCCCGAGTCCGTGGCCGACGGCCTGAACCGTTGATCCCGCTCCGCCCGGAGCACACAGGGCGGATACAGCACAGTCTGTCCGGTGTCGGAGTTTTCCGATGCCGGATTTTTTTTGGAATGCGGGGTAGCGGGATGGAGACAGGCCGTGTCAGTACATGTTGTCGTACATCGACTGCGACTTGTCGTACTTCAGGTCGGAGAGCGAGGCGGCCTTCACGCCGATGTTGAAGCTCCAGCTCTTGTGGTAGCCGAAGGGGATCCACGAGAAGGACATCTGCCAGCAGTGGAGGTCGCGCGTGATCGATACCGACGAGGTCGTGAGCTTTCGGGCCTTGATGTCGTAACCTCCCTGGAAGGTGATGCCCGTCTTGGGTGTGAGGTTCAGCGAGCCGTTGAAGCTGACGGTCTGCGTGACGTTCTTGCGGTATCCCGTCGTGCCGTTGTTCACGTAGGAGACCGAATAGTTCACCGCATAGTTGAAGCCGAAGTTCCACGGCAGCGAGAAGTCGTAGTAGGCCTGCGACATGTATTGCCTTCGCAGGGTGGGGTCCATCGTGCCGTAGGGGTCGTAGAACGGGTTCGAATACTCCGGGGGCAGGCTCGTGATGTCGTTTACGGCCGGCTGCGACTTGTCCTCGCGCGACTTGAAGGTGTAGCCGAACGACCAGCCCGTCGAGGTGATGCGTCCCGGGAAGAAGAGCTTGTCGTAGCGGACACCCTCGGGTGTGACGCGGTAGGGGTCGATCGTGGCCGAGAGGTTGATGCCGAAGTTCTTGAAGAGCGTCGTGCGGAACGAGAGCGAGATGGTCGAGAGCCGCATCGAGTCGGCCAGGAAGTTGTACGACCCGCCCAGACGCAGTTCGTCGATGAGTTTGATCTTCTTGACGCCCGATGTGTCCCTCTTCGAGAGCACCTTCATCTCGAGGTTCTGCGACAGCGAGAAGGTCATCGACATCGAGCGGCCCGACGAGGGCACGCCGTAGGCATTGACCGCATAGGGAGAGTAGGTCGTCACGCGGCCCGTCGAGTCGGTCTGTCGCGTGAGGTAGTAGCCGTATCTGGGATCGGCGAAGTCGGGCGTGTAGGAGAATCCGACCGACGGGGTGATCGTGTGGCGGATGGCCTGGATCTTGCGGTCGCGGCGCTTCTTCGTGAAATCGTACATGCCGTAGAGGGTCGTCGAGGCCGAGACGCTGGTGGAGTAGTTGTAGAGGCGGTAGAATCCGTAGTTAGAGGGCAGCGTGTCGGTCTGGTTCGTGATCGGATTCCACTCGTACTCCTGCTTCTTGAAGTACCACTTCTCGGTGTAGTTGAACGACGGCGTGATGTTGATGTAGTTGAGCAGGTTGAACGATGCCGATACGGGGATCGAATGCTCGATGCCGTTCTTCATGTTCTCGAGCGTCTTTTTCGAGAAGATCTCCGACTCGGTGGTGGTGACCGAGTTGGTCATCTTGCCCGTATACTGCATCGAGATCTTCTCGTACCAGCGGTCCTTGCCGGTCTTCTCCTTGCGCTTGAAGGGGTAGAATCGCGAGACGTTGAAGACCACCGTGGGCAGCGTCACCGAGATCGACTTGTTCTGCGAGTTCTGCGAGATGGCCATGTTTGCCGAGAGCGAGAAGGGGGTTCCGCTCCAGCTCTTCGAGTAGGAGATCGACGAGTTGGTCTGCGTCGAAAGGATGTCGTTGATGTTGGTGGCCGAGTAGCGGTTGTAGCCGCTGGTGGCGAAGTTCACCGAGGCCGAGAAGGTCGATCCGGGATTGGCCTTGGCATCCTGCGAGTGGGTCCACTGCACGCGGAAGTTGTTCTGCTTGATGTAGTCGGGTTCGCCCTTTTCGCCGGTCTTTACGCTCGAGAACTCCACGTTGAAGCTGCCGCTGTACTTGTATCGCTTGATGTAGCGCGAGGCGGCCGAGGCCTCCCACGAGCCGAGCGTGTAGAATCCGCCGCGGAGCGCCAGGTCGGCATATTCGCCCAGCGTGATGTAGTAGCCCAGGTCGCGGAGGAAGAATCCCTTGGAGGTCTCCTCTCCGTAGGTGGGCATCAGCAGACCCGACTTGGGGCCCATGTTGATCGGGAAGAAGCCCTCGGGTATGCCGAGGAAATAGATCGGCACGTCCTCCATGACCAGGTAGGCCGGTCCGGTGACCACCTTTTTCCCGGGAATCACCTTTGCCTTGGTCATGGCCAGGTAGAAGTGCGGGTGGTCGGTTTGGTCGCAGGTGGTGTACTTGCCGTGCTCGATGTTGAAGGTGTTGTCGGGCATCTTCTTCACGCTGCCGCCCACCAGCCATCCGTCGCCCTGCTGCGTGGCCACGCCCTTGATCTTGGCCTTCTGCGTGTCGAGGTTGTAGGTGATCGTATCCATCTGGTAGGCCGTTCCTCCCTCGGTGAACTCGGGTTTGGTAACCGTCCACTTGCCGTCCACCGAGTCGGGCTTTCCGTAGGCGTAGATCAGCTTCGTGTCCATGTCGATCTGCATGTAGTCGGCCTTCAGGTTCCGGTTCTGGTAGGTTACGTCTCCCTCGTTGTAGACGTAGACCCGCTTGTTGCGCACGTCGTAGACCAGTGAGTCGGTGTTCTTGCCCGAGAGCTGGTCGTCGAGGAACGGACGTGCGGCACGCGGGTTGCGGGTCGTGTCGGAGTCGGAGCGCGATGCCAGCGAGTCGGCCTTTTGGGCCACCAGCGAATCGACCTGCGAGGAGAAGACCGAGTCGCGCTCCTCCTGCGTCAGGTTGTTGAATTCGCGGTTGCGGCGCTCCTGTTCCCGGGCGGCGCGGGCCCGTTCGCGGCGTTCGCGGCGCGAGAGGGGTTCGGGCTTCAGGTCGAGCGGTGCGGGGGCATCGGGTTGGTCGGCCGTTGCGGGCTGCAGCGTGTCGGGAAGGTGTGCGGAAAGCGTGTCTGCCGGAGCCGTGCGGTATGCCGCAGCCGGGGCGGTGGAGCCCAGCAACGCCTGGACGAAGAGCAGAAGCACCGTCGCCGACAAGAGATATTTTACCCTTACGCTGTTCAAAATTCCAAAAATTTCCGTACCTTTGCCGACAAGTCGGCAAAAACGCCCGCCCCAGGGGCTTATTCGGCTCCATGCGGCGTGCAAGGCGCGACAAAGATAGGTAAAAATTTACAGATAGCCTGCACTTGATACCACTAAATATGCGCACACGGTTCCTCTTCCTCCTCGTACTGGCGGCGGCTACGCTTCTGACAAACGTAGTCCGCAGCGCGAATATTGCACACGGGGTCGAGGTCGTGGTGATTGACGCCGGCCACGGCGGCAAGTTTCCCGGGGCGCATTACGGCGGGGTCTACGAGAAGGACCTGACGCTGAAGGTGGCTCTCAAGGTCGGCCGCCTGATCGAACAGGGGATGCCGGGTGTGAAGGTGGTCTACACGCGCAAGACCGACAAGGAACTGGGCAAGACCCTGGCCGACGACCTGCAGGCGCGTGCCGACATCGCCAACGGCGCCGGGGGCGACCTCTTCATCTCGATCCACGTCAATGCTGCCCGTGCCACGGCGGCCCGCGGGGTCGAGACGCTCATCATGGGCGAGAGCCCCAAGGAGCAGCGCTACAACGAGAATGCACTCTACGAGAGCAACCGCGAGGACCTGATCGACATGTCGGACGAGCGGACCGCGGCGATCGTCCGGGCCTACATCCAGAACCTGCAGTTTACCTACGGCGAGTACAGCATGGCGCTGGCCCGCTTCGTACAGAACAACTACATCTCCAGCGGCCGCCACTCGCGCGGGGTGAAGCCCCAGCTGCTGCGGGTGCTCTATGCCACCGACATGCCGGGTGTGCTGACCGAGATCGGCTTCATGACCAATCCGCAGGAGATGGCCTACATGAAGTCGGAGAAGGGACAGAACGAGATCGCCCGCAACATCTACCAGGCCGTGCGCGACTATTCGGACTATGTGCTCAAGATCCGCAAGTCGGAAGGCGGGGCCGCGCCTGCGGAGCCTGCCGTCCCGGCCGAAGATACGGCCCGGGAAAAGCCCCGTCCGGCTCCCGCTCCGGCCAAGGAAACGGCCAAGGAAACGGCCAAGGATACGTCCCGTTCCGTCCCGTCCCGTCCGGCTGCCGGGGAAAAGCAGGCTTCGGCCGCGGGACAGGGGGCGAAGGCTCCGGCCGCGGAGCAGCCGTTGCGTTATGCCGTGCAGGTGATGGCCAGTTCGAAGGCGGTGCCGCTCACCTCGTCGCAGTTCCGTTCGTACCGCGGCAAGGTGAAGGAGTATGCCTCCGAGGGTTGTTTCCCCTATAAATACTGCGTCGGCGAATATGCCGACCGTGCGGCGGCCCAGAAGCGGCTGCGCGAGGTGCGTAAGGCCTTCCCCGAGGCGTTCGTGGTGAGCGTGCAGGGCGGCAGAGTCGTCAAATAACAAGGAGAATAAGAAATTCGTGATATGAAAAGAGAAGCCAAAATCGGAATCTTCGCCGTGGCGATGATCATCGCCGCATGGGCCGGAATCCGATTCCTCAAGGGATTTGACATTTTCGGCCGCAATACGGTCTATTACGCCGCCTACGACCAGGTCAATGGCGTGCAGTCGGCATCGTCGGTCATGATGCAGGGTGTGAAGATCGGCACCGTGACCGGAATCTCGTTCGATCCGCAGCGCAGCGACAAGGTGATCCTGCAGCTGACCATCAAGCGGCAGTACCGCATCCCGTCGGATTCCGAGGCGAAGATCGTCAGCAGCAGCCTCATGGGCGCCAAGGCCATCGAGGTGACCTATGGGGAGTCGGACATCTACCTCGAAAAGGGAGACACGCTCCGTTCGAGCCGCAACCGCGACCTGATGGACATGGCCGGTTCGGAACTGGAGTTCTTCAAGCAGAAGATCTCGCAGGTGACCGACGAACTTTCGCTCACGCTCGGCAACATTAACCGCCTGCTGGAGGAGAACGGCGAAAACATCTCCGGAACGCTCGGAAACCTCAACAACCTCTCGGGCGACCTGGCGCAGCTGCTCGATTCCGAGAAGAGCAACCTGCAGGAGGCCGTGCGCAACCTGACGGAGTTCGCCGACATGTTGGGCGAGAATGCGCCCCGCGTGGACAGCATCGTGGGCAACCTGAATGACGTTACGGGGGAGTTGGCCGAGGCGGAATTCGCCCGCAAGCTCTCCGACGCCGTCGGACAGGTGGGCAGCCTGCTCGAGCGGATCGAGGCCGGCGAGGGCACGGTAGGACGTCTGGTGAACGACCCGGCGCTCTACGATTCGCTGACTACGGCCGGCAGCAACCTCGCGGCGCTGCTTGCCGATCTGAAGAATTATCCGGGCCGCTACGTGCATTTCTCGCTCTTCGGCCGCGATCCCGAGAAAATGAAGGCCAAGGCGCTGCGCAAAGCTGCCAAAGAGGCCGCCCGGGCCGAGCGCGACTCCCTGAAGCGGGCGCAGTGAGCGGCGGTCCCGCGGCGGCGACGGAGCCTGCGTGAAGGGGCGTCGGCGCGTTCCCCTGAACGGATCCCGTTCCGCAGCAGGGTGGATCCCGCTCCGGGTGGAGCCTGCGGACGATGAAAAGTTAATTTTACGGCAATGATATATCCTGCTTCCTTCGAGCAGAAAATAGGTTTCGACCGGCTCCGCGAGCAGGTCGCAGCCCTTTGTACCATGCGCGCGGCCCGTGAGCGGATCGCCTCCGAGCAGTTCTCCACCTCGCCGCGCGAAATCGAGCGCCGGCTGGCTTTGGCCGACGAGATGCGCCTGCTCCTCGACATGGAGCACGACTTTCCCGGAGGCGAATACCCCGACATCGACCAGATCGTCGCCAAACTGCGCGTCGAGGGAACGTTCCTCGACGTCGAGGAGGTCGTCACGCTGCATCGGGCGCTGTCGGCCCTCGGCGGTGTCATTTCGTTCATCCTCAACCGTCAGGATCGCTATCCGACGCTCTGGGACCGCACGCACGGCGTGGCCGCGTTCCCCGAGATCGTCCGGCGCATCGATGCGATCGTCGATCGCTTCGGCAACGTCCGTGACAACGCCTCGCCGGCCCTGCAGGAGATCCGGCGCGCGATCCGCGAACGCGAGGGGCAGGCCGCCAAGCGCCTGCAGGCCGTCCTGGCCTCGGCCAAGGGGGCCGGGATCGTCGATGCCGATGCGCAGATCTCGATCCGCGACGGTCGGGCCGTGATCCCCGTCGCTGCAGCCAACAAACGCAAACTCAACGGATTCATCCACGACGAGTCGGCTACCGGAAAGACCTTCTATGTCGAGCCGGTCGAGGTCGTGGAGATCAACAACGAACTGCGCGAGCTGGAGTATTCGGAGCGGCGCGAGATTGTCCGCATCCTCTCGGAATTCACCGACTCGATCCGTCCCGATGCCGCCCTGATCGCCGACTCGGGCGACTACCTCGCCGAGATTGACATGCTGCGCGCCAAGGGACGCTGGGCTTCGGAGAACGGCTGCGTGCGCCCGATCCTCTCGACCGACGACCGCCTGGTGCTCCGCACGGCCCGCCACCCGTTGCTGCAGCAGACGCTGCGTGCCGCCGGCCGCGAGATCGTGCCGCTCGATCTGCAGCTCGACCGCCGCAAGCACATTCTCGTCATTTCGGGCCCGAACGCCGGCGGCAAGTCGGTCTGCCTGAAGACCACGGGCATCGTGCAGTACATGTTCCAGTGCGGGTTCCTGGTCCCGACGTCGGAGATTTCGGAACTGCCCGTCTTCGAGAGCATCTTCATCGACATCGGCGACGAACAGTCGATCGACAACGACCTCTCGACCTACTCGTCGCACCTGCTCAACATGAAGCACATGCTGGCCGGGGCCTCCGACCGCACGCTGGTGCTCATCGACGAGTTCGGCTCGGGTACCGAGCCCACGATCGGCGGGGCCATCGCCGAGGCGATCCTCGAGCGGCTGCTCGACCGGGGCTGCTACGGTGTCATCACCACGCACTACGCCAACATCAAATACTATGCGTCGAACACCGAGGGCATCGCCAACGGCGCGATGACCTTCGACGTGCAGCGCATCCGTCCGCTGTTCCGCCTCGAGATGGGCAAGCCGGGCAGTTCGTTTGCCGTGGAGATCGCCCGCAAGATCGGCCTCCCGGAGGAGATCATCCGTGCGGCCAGCGAGAAGGCCGGTTCGGACCACATCAACATCGAGAAGCAGTTGCGCGAGATCGCGCGCGACAAGCACTACTGGGAGCAGAAGCGCGACCGCATCCGCCTGACGGACCGCAAGGTCGAGGAGCTCGAGCAGAACTATGCCGAGCAGCTCTCGAAGATCCGCTCCGAACGGCAGGAGATCCTGCGGCGGGCCAAGCAGGAGGCGCAGCAGCTCATTGCCGACGCCAACCGGCAGATCGAGAATACGATCCGCACGATCCGCGAGGCGCAGGCCGAGAAGGAGCTGACACGTCTGGCGCGCCGCGAACTGGACGACTTCCGCGAAAAGGTCGATGAGGCCGACACGGCCGAACACGACGCTTCGGTGGCGCGCGAGATGGAGCGCATCGAGCGGCGGCGCCAGCGCCGGGCCGAACGGAAGGCCCGCGAGGGAAGTGAGCCCAAACAGGCGGCGGCGCCCGTTGCGGAGCAGCCCCGCGAGGTGGTCGAGGGCTCGAAGGTCCGCATGGCCGGGCAGGAGATGGTCGGCGAGGTGCGCTCGATCAAGGGACGCAAGGCCCAGGTGGCTTTCGGACAGATACTCACCACGGTGGACAAGGCGCAACTCACCGTTGTCTCGAACCGCGAATACCGCGAGGCGACGCGCCCCGTGACGGCCCGGACGGTGGTCTCGGCCGACATTTCGGCGCGCAAGCTCAACTTCAAGGACCACATCGACGTGCGCGGCATGCGGGCCGCCGAGGCGCTGGAGACCGTGCAGGACTTCGTGGACGACGCGCTGATGCTCGGCGTGGGGTCGGTCTCGATCCTCCACGGCAAGGGTACCGGCGCCCTGAAGGAGGAGATCCGCCGCTACCTGCGCACGGTGCCCGACGTCGCTTCGGTCGCCGACGAGCACGCCGACCGGGGCGGTGCCGGCATTACGATCGTAACCTTCGCCGTCTGACCGATTTTTTGACGGGAAACCGTCCAACAATACAGGTTTTTTATGAAATACCTTCTTTCACAGATCGCCGCCATCACGGGCGGCGTCTTTTCCGGCTGCGACCGCGAGGTGCAGTCGGTGGTGACCGACAGCCGTTCGCTGACGTGCGAGCTGGCCACGGGTCCGATGTTCGTGGCCATGCGGGGCGCCAACCACGATTCGCACGACTACATCCGGGAGATGTGCGGGCGGGGCGTGCGCGCCTTTCTGGTCGAGCGCCCCGTCGAGCCGGCCGAGGGGTGCGGCTATGTCGTGGTGGAGAATGCCATCGACGCGCTGCAGTCGCTGGCTGCCTACCACCGGGCCTGTTTCCGCGGTACGGTCGTGGGCATCACGGGCTCGAACGGCAAGACCGTCATCAAGGAGTGGCTGGCCGAGGAGCTCCCCGCGGGGATGAAGTGCTACCGCTCGCCGAAGAGCTACAACTCGCAGCTGGGCGTGCCCCTCTCGGTGCTGATGCTCGAGGGCGACGAACAGCTGGCCATCTTTGAGGCCGGCATCTCGAAACCCGGTGAGATGGAGCGCCTCGAGCGTATCATCCGCCCCGACGTGGTGGTCTTCACCTCGATCGGCGACGCCCATCAGGAAAACTTCCTGAACCTCGAACAGAAGTGCCTCGAGAAGATGACACTGGCGCGCAGCGCGTCGAAGATCGTCTACCACAGCTACTACGAGCCGCTCGGGCGCCTGATCGCCTCGCATTTCGCCGAGCGGAAGCTCTACGATGCGGCCGCATATCCCCGCATCCCGGAGTCGGTCATCGGCAACGAGGCCTCGCGGCGCAACGCCCAGATCGTTGAGGCCTTCTGTGCGGCCATGGAGTTCCCGGCCCCGTCGTTCGCCTCGGCCCCCGAGGTAGCCATGCGCCTCGAAGTCAAGGAGGGTATCAACGACTCGGTGCTCATCAACGACGCCTACAACCTCGACCTCAATTCGCTGGCCCTGGCCCTCGACTACCTGCACAACGTGGCGCTCTCGCGGCGGCGTACCCTCATCCTGTCGGACATCGCGCAGAGCGGTCTGTCGGACGACGAACTCTATAGCCGCGTGGCGGGCATGGTCTCGCGTGCCGGCATCGACACCTTCATCGGCATCGGGCCCCGCCTGAAACGCTACGCCGCGCTCTTTGCGTGCGATCGGGAGTTCTATGCCTCGACCGACGAGTGCATTGCCCGCATCGGCCGCGGGGCCGTGGCCGGCCGCGCCGTGCTGCTGAAGGGCGCCCGCGACTTCCGTTTCGAGAAGATTGCCCATGCGCTGGCACGCAAGAGCCACACCACCGTGCTGGAGGTCGATCTCGATGCCATGATCCATAACCTCAACTATTTCCGCGCCCAGCTCTCCCACGGTACGAAGCTCGTGGCGATGGTCAAGGCCGCGTCGTACGGCGCGGGTGACTTCGAGGTGGCGCAGATGCTCCAGTATCAGGGGGTGGACTACCTTGCCGTGGCCTTTGCCGACGAAGGGGTGCTGCTGCGCGAGCGGGGCATCACGATGCCCATCGTGGTGCTGAACGCCGATGCCGACAGCTTCGATCTGATGATCGCCAACCGGCTCGAGCCCGAGATCTACAGCTTCCGGTCGCTCGACGACTTCGCTTCGGCCGTCTCGCATGCCGGGGAGTTCCGCTATCCGATCCACCTGAAACTCGATACGGGCATGCACCGGCTCGGCTTCATGGAGGAGGAGATCGACCGTTTGTGCGAGGTGCTGCCCCTGCGCCCGGAGGTGAAGGTGGCGACGGTCTTCTCGCACCTGAACTGCGCCGACATGCCCGAGGAGGATGCCTACACGCGGGCGCAGATCGCCCGTTACGACCGGATGAGCACGCGACTGGTCGAGGCGCTGCCCTATCCGGTGATCCGCCACACGGCCAACTCGGCGGCCATCGAGCGCTTCCCCGAGGCGCAGTACGACATGTGCCGCCTCGGACTGGGGCTCTACGGCTTCGGGTGGCAGCACAACCCGTCGCTGCGTCCCGTCTCGACGCTCCGGACCCGGATCGTCGCGATCAAGCACCTGGCGGCCGGCGAGACGGTCGGTTACGGGCGTGCCGGACGCCTCACGCGCCCGAGCGTCACGGCGACGATCCCCGTGGGCTATGCCGACGGACTGGACCGCCATCTGGGCTGCGGCCGCTGGTCGGTGTTCGTGGCCGGATCTCCGGCGCCGATCGTCGGACGGGTCTGCATGGACAGCTGCATGATCGACATCACGGAGATCGCAGGCGTGGAGGAGGGCGACGAGGTGACGATCTTCTCGCCCGAAGCGGGCAACGACCTCGAAACGATGGCCCGCGTGCTCGATACGATCCCCTATGAAATCATGACGTCGGTTTCAAACCGCGTCAAACGAATCTACCTCAAGGAGTAATGGCTGCAGGAACCCTCTATCTGATCCCTTGTCCAATCTCGGACGAGACCGCCCCGTGGGACGTGCTCCCGGCGTCGAACCGCGCCGTGATGGACTCGTTGGACTACTTCATCGTCGAGAATACGCGCACGGCGCGGCGTTTCCTGTCGAAGGCGGGCGTGACGCGCCCGATCGACGAACTGGAGTTTCGCGAACTGAACGAACATACGGTTGCCGAGCGCGAGGTCGGGGAGCTGGTCAAACCCCTGCTTGCGGGGCGTTCGGCCGGGGTGATCTCCGAGGCGGGCGTGCCGGGTGTCGCCGATCCGGGTGCGGCCGTGGTTGCGGAGTGCCATCGCTGCGGCATTCGGGTCGTGCCGCTGGTCGGACCATCGTCGATCCTGCTTGCGCTCATGGCCTCGGGACTTAACGGGCAGTCGTTCGCCTTCAACGGATACCTCCCCGTCAAGCCGCCCGAGCGGTCCCGGGCGATCCGCTTCTTCGAACGCCGCGCCCAGGCCGAAGGACAGTCGCAGCTCTTCATCGAGGCTCCCTACCGCAACGTGAAACTCTTCGAGGAACTCCTGCGCACGCTCGCTCCGACGACGCGGCTGACTCTGGCCGTCGATGTCACGGCCCCCGGCGAGCGGATCATAACCCGTACCGTGGCCGAGTGGCAGCGGCAGCCGCTACCCGAAATGAACAAACGTCCGGCGATTTTCATCATCGGATGAGCCCTTGCCGGCCGGTTGGTATGCAATTTGCGCAAATAGAGGCGGAAAAACCGAAAAAATACCAGATATGAAAGAGGAAAAAGTTTATAATGAGGCCGTTAAGGACGGCGAGAAGAGCGCTTCCGAGACCGGACAGACGACCGCGGAAACGGCGGCGGATGCCAATATGGCAGACGCTGCGGCAGCGTCGGCTGACACGATGTCAGTCGAAGGCGAGCGTCCCGAAGGCGAAGCCGCGGCCGAACTCGAGTCGGTGCTGGCCGAATGGCAGGACAAGTACCTGCGCCTGCAGGCCGAGTTCGACAACTACCGCAAGCGTACGATCCGCGAGAAGATGGAGCTGGTCGAGACGGGCGGGCGCGACGTCCTGCTGGCAATGCTTCCCGTGCGTGACGACGTGCAGCGGGCCGTGGCGGCAATGGAGAAGAGCGACGACATCGAGGCGCTGCGTGCCGGCGTGCAGCTCATCGCGCAGAAGTTCACCGAGGCGCTGCGCCAGAAGGGCGTCACGGAGATCGAGGTCAAGGACAAGGAGTTCGACGCGGAGTTGTGCGAGGCCGTGGCCCGCTTCGCTGCCGGCGAGGAGAAGAAGGGCAAGGTCATCGACGTCGTGCAGACGGGCTACCGTCTGGGCGAACGGGTGCTTCGCTTCGCGAAAGTCGTTGTAGGAGAGTAGGATCATGGCAGAGAAAAGAGATTACTACGAGGTGTTGGGCGTTTCGAAAAACGCCAATGCCGACGAGATAAAGAAGGCCTACCGCAAGGCGGCCATCAAGTACCACCCGGACAAGAACCCCGGGGACAAGGAGGCCGAGGAGAAGTTCAAGGAGGCGGCCGAGGCCTACGACGTGCTGTCGAATCCCGACAAGCGTGCCCGCTACGACCAGTTCGGACACGCCGGGATGAGCGGCGCTGCGGGCGGGGCCGGCGGCTTCGGCGGCTTCAGCGGCGGCGGCTTCTCGATGGAGGACATCTTCTCGCAGTTCGGCGATATCTTCGGCGGCCATTTCGGGGGCGGGTTCCGCTCCTCGTCGTCGGGCGGCCGGCGGGTGAACCGCGGCACGGACATCCGTGTCAAGGTGCGGCTCACGCTGCAGGAAGTGGCCAACGGCGTCACGAAGAAGCTCAAGATCACCAAGACGATCGCCTGCGACAAGTGCGGCGGCACGGGCGCCCGCGATGCGAACGCCTATTCGACCTGCTCGACCTGCAACGGGACGGGTTATGTGACGCGTGTCGAGAACACCTTCTTCGGCCGCATGCAGACCCAGGGCGTCTGCCTCACGTGCGGCGGCGCGGGCAAGGTGATCACGGCCCCCTGCGACAAGTGCAAGGGCGAGGGTACGCTGCGCGGTGACGAGGTCGTCGAGATCCATATCCCGGCCGGAGTGGGCGAGGGTATGGTGCTCACCGTCTCGGGCAAGGGCAATGCGGCGCGCCACGGCGGCGTGAACGGCGACCTGCAGGTGCTCATCGAGGAGGAGCCGAATCCCGAGCTGGTGCGCGACGGCAACGACCTGATCCACAACCTCAACATTACGGTGACGACGGCCCTGCTGGGCGGTACGGTCGAAGTGCCGACCGTGGACGGACGGGCCAAGATCAAGATCGCTCCCGGAACGCACGCCGGCAAGGTCCTGCGTCTGGGCGGCAAGGGATTGCCTGAGGTGAACGGCTACGGCCGCGGCGACGAGCTGGTTGTCGTGGACATCACCATCCCGTCGAAACTCACCGCCGAGGAGAAGCGCCTGGTCGAGCAGCTGGCCCAGCAGCCCGATTTCCAGCACGCCGAGTCGGTCAAGAATCAGAACATCTTCGAACGCATGAAGAGTTTCTTCCGCTGACGGGCCGTGCGGCCCGGCGGAGAGCGTTCCGACGCTGCAGCCCCTGCCGATGGCAGGGGCTTGCCGTATGCGGCCCGCGCGTCTGAAGCGATAAAATCGCGGCGCCGGGGCACCGAAAGCAATAAATCTCGGAAGATATTCGTATCTTTACCGAAAATTAGTTCAGAGCAGCTATGTTAGGCTTTTCCCCGTTCAAGAAACACGCGAACAAGTTCAACTACATTCCGCGCTACTACGATCCCGAGAAGGAGGCGCGCGAGCAGCGCCGGGCCGAGTTGCGCGGCGAGCGGGCCGAGGATGCCGGGCGTGAATACACCCCCGGACAGTACATCCGCACGCAGCGCGACGCACGTGCCGCCCGCCATGCCGGCGAGCAGGGGCGGGGCCGGACGCGGGTGCTGAAGATGGTCGTGGCGGCGGTCTTCGTCATGCTCTTCATCTACCTGCTCTATCCGAAGCTGGCCGAGTTCTTCCTGCGGGCACAGCAGGGAAAGACACCGGCCGGGCAGACGCAGGTCGAGCAGGGGACGTTCGATCCCTATGCCCCGATCCTGGTCGTCCCGAACGATTACGAAGAAGAATAACGGCAGATGGCAGATAAAATCAGATTGTTGCCCGAGGTGGTCGCCAATCAGATCGCCGCGGGTGAGGTGGTCAATCGCCCCTCGTCGGTGGTCAAGGAGATGATGGAGAACGCCATCGACGCCGGGGCCGCTTCGGTGAAGGTCAATTTCCGCGATGGAGGCCGCGAGCTGATCCAGATCGTCGATGACGGTTGCGGCATGTCGCCCATCGACGCGCGCATGGCCTTCGACCGCCATGCCACAAGCAAGATCCGCGACGTGGAGGACATCTATGCCCTCCATACGTTCGGTTTCCGCGGCGAGGCGCTGGCCTCGATCGCCGCCGTGGCACAGGTCGAGCTCCGCACGAGGCAGGCCGACGACGAGATGGGCACCCAAACCGAGATCAACGGCGGGCAGTTCGCCGGGCAGCGTCCCGTGATGTGCCCCGTCGGCTCGCAGTTCTTCGTGCGCAACCTCTTCTACAACGTTCCAGCCCGCCGCCGGTTCCTGGACAAGAGCACGACCTCGGCGGCGCAGATCAAGAGCGAGTTCCAGCGGGTCGCGCTGTGCAATCCGCAGATCGCCTTCGAGCTCTATGCCAACGATGCCCCGGTCTATTCGCTTCCGGCCTCTTCTCTGGCCGGCCGCATCGTCGATGTGGTCGGACGGCACATCAAGCAGAACCTGCTGGAGGTGGGGGCCGAGACCTCGATCGCCTCGATTGCGGGATTCATCGGCCGGCCAGCCGCGGCCAAGAAACGCAACACGGAGCAGTATCTCTTCGTCAATGGGCGCTATTTCAAGAGCACCTACCTCACGAGTGCCGTGATGAAGGCCTACGAGAAGCTTATTCCCGTCAATGCACAGCCCTCCTATTTCCTCTACCTCAGTATCGATCCCGGACGGATCGACGTCAATGTCCATCCGCAGAAGACCGAGGTGAAGTTTGCCGACGAGGAGGCCGTGTGGCAGATCGTCCATGCCGCCGTACGCGAGACGCTGGCCAAGACGGGAGCGGTGCCCCTGATGGATTTCGACAGCGAGGGGCAGGTCGATATCCCCGTCCTGCAGCGCGGGGTCGTCTACAACGAGCCGAAGGCCATGTCCAACAACGACTACAATCCTTTCCGTGAGGAGTATATCGACCCTTCGGCCCCCGATCCGAATGTCGATTTCACGGGATTCGACGTCCCGTGGAGCGATCCGGCCGAGGCCATGGGAGGCGGGAGCCTCTCCGATGCCGCCGCTCCGGCGATGCGGACCCCGACGGTGCCGCCGTCGGTCCGTCCGCTGGATCCGGCTCCGGTGCCCCGTATCCCGACTGTCCGTCCGACTGCGGCGTGGGGCGGCGCTGTCGGTGACGGTGAGGCGTTCGACGACATCGCTTCGGATGCTTCGTTCGACGGCGGCTGCCTGTCCGTTCCGTCGGGCGGTGAGGCCGGTGAGGAGTTCACCGACATCGTATCGGGCGGTGAGTTCGGCGAGAGTTCGCTCGATTTCGTCTCTTCGGATGATGCGGAGTGCACGCAGAGCCGCCTTGAGGTCGGTGCGCATCCGGAGTTTTCCGACCCCCTGTCGTTGGGAGGAGGGCTTCTTGCGGCGCTGCTCGACGGCCGTTTCGTCGTTGTGGACATTCGCCGGGCCCGGGAGCGGATCCTCTATGAGGAGTACCTCCGCATGGCCGGCTGTTCGACGGCCGTGAGCCAGCAGCTGCTCTTCCCCGAGCGGCTGGTGCTCTCGGCCGAGGAGTACGACCTGCTGGAGGAGCACGCTGTGGAATTTGCTTCGCTGGGCTTCGACATCGAGTGCTGCGGTGCGGGGGCCGTCGAGGTGAAGGGCACCCCGGCCGACCTCCCGGCCGATGCGATCGACTCGATGATCTACGACCTGCTGCAGGCCTTCTCGACCCCCGTGCCGCTTGCCGACGTGCGGCGCGAACGCATCGCCTCCGTCATGGCCCGCAGCGGTGCCCGCACCGCTCCGCGGAGTCTGGGCCGCGAGGAGGCCGAGTCCCTGCTGGCGCAGCTCGCCGCGACGGGCAACGTCAGCTTCTCGCCCTCGGGCAAAGCCATCCTTGTCGAAATCACGCCCGAAGAGTTGCGCGCCAAACTGGGATAATTCGGTGAAAAAAACGTACATTTACAGAAATTTCAAACGTCCATGAATCCGTATTTTCAGACGCCTCCGGTTGTCAAGAACCTGATTATCATAAATGTATTGGCCTATATGGCCACGGCGCTGCTGCCCGTCGGCGACCAGATCTACCGCCTGTTCGCCCTCTCGGTCGGGGCTCCGGAGTTTCTGGGCATGGAGTTCCACTCCTACCAGTTCATCACCTACATGTTCCTGCACGCCAATTTCGAGCACATCTTCTTCAACATGTTCGGTCTGTGGATGTTCGGGCGCACGCTGGAGTACGAACTGGGCTCGAAGCGCTTCCTCATCTACTACATGGTCTGCGGCATCGGTGCGGCGCTGATCCAGGTCGCCACGGCCTGGCTGGCCGGCGAACTGCCAATCCAGCTTGTCGGCGCGTCGGGTGCCGTGATGGGTTTGCTGCTCGCCTTCGGCGTCATGCACCCCAATGCCGTCATCATGCTGCTCATCCCGCCGATTCCGTTGAAGGCCAAATGGTTCGTCATCATCTATGGCGTGATCGAACTCTTCCTCGGCTGGACCGGTTACGGCGGCAATGTGGCCCACTTCGCCCACGTGGGCGGCATGCTGTGGGGCTACCTGCTGCTGCAGTGGTGGAAGCGTAACGGTGCGATCCGGTTCTGACAGCCATGAGCGACAACGCATACTACGACGGTTACGGTTCGCGCGGCCCGAGGAAGGGGCGCCGGAGAGGGGTGCTGCGGCTGCTCGACGCACTGCTCACGCTCTGCTCGCTGGCGGTGGGGGCGGTGATGGTCGTCACCTATTTCGTACCCTATGTCAATCCGGGGCGGGTGTGGTTCCTGCCCGTGCTGGGGCTGGCCGCTCCGGCCGTCTACGTGGCGGCCGTGGTGCTGATGCTCTACTGGGTGATCCGCTGGCGGCGCGTGCAGGCGCTCACGATGCTGGCGGTCGTCTTCATCGGCCTCTTCGACGTGTCGCTCTTCTGGCGGCCCGAGATCCGGCGCACCTACGGCGAGGTCTCCGACCGCGGGACCTTCGAGTTCATGTCCTACAACGTCCGCGGCTTCTACGGTGAGGATGGCCAGAGCAGTGTGGACAGCGTCGTGCAGCTGATCGAACGGCTCGATCCCGATATCGTCTGCCTGCAGGAGTTCAACGGCCGTCTGGCAGACCGCTCGGAGTGTTTCCGTATCCTCTCCGACTCCTATGAGAGCGCCCGTTTCGGGCAGACTTCGGCTCCCGACTCGCTTGTCGGGGCCTCGATGATTATCCTGAGCAAATACCGCATCCTGCGCTCGGCTACCGTTCTGTCGCCTCATTCGGCGGTCTGGGCCGACGTGCTGATCGACGACGATACGGTCAGGGTCTTCAACAACCACCTTCGCTCGACGGCCATCAATGCCGACGACAACGACTTCATCACCTCCCGCATCCTCTCCGATACGGCCCGTGAGGTGAAGATCCGCAGTATCGTGAGCCGCCTGCGCGAGAACAGCGAGCTTCGGGCCTATCAGGTGGACAGCATTGCTGCGGTGATCGAGGCTACGCGGACTCCGCGGATCGTCTGCGGCGACTTCAACGACACCCCCGTGTCGTATGTCTACCGCCGGATGGCTGCCGGACTCGACGATGCCTTCAGCGACTGCGGTTCGGGCTATTCGTATACCTACCGCGGTTTCTTCAACATGCTGCGCATCGATTTCGTGCTCACCTCGCCCGAGTTCCGGGCCGTGGTCTACGAGGTTCCCGAAGTGACCTTCTCGGACCACCTGCCCGTTGTCGTGCGTCTGAAACGCACGCCGCGCAAGTAGGGCGGCGGACCCGAAGTTGTCCCCGAGAAAAAAATGTCCGGCAGACCGAGATGGCCTGCCGGACATTTTTCGTTTTCGATCAGTCGCGCTACTCCGTGATCTTCTTGCGCGGATGCACCATGTTCTCGGGACGCAGGATCTTGTTGAGCTCCTCCTCGTCCATGAGCTTGTGCTCGAGCACCAGGTCGTAGATGCCCTTTCCGCTCTGCAGGGCCTCCTTGGCCAACATCGTCGAGGTTTCGTAGCCCAGATAGGGGTTGAGGGCCGTGACCAGACCGATGCTGTTGTAGACCATGCGGCGGCACACCTCTGGGTTGGCCGTGATGCCGACGATGCACTTCTCGCGCAGCGTATTCATGGCATTGACCAGCATCTCGATGTTCTCGAAGAGCGAGAGGACGATGATCGGCTCCATGACGTTGAGCTCGAGCTGTCCGGCTTCGGAGGCCAGCGTGATGGCCAGGTCGTTGCCGATGACGCGGAAGGCCACCTGATTGACCACCTCGGGAATGACCGGATTGACCTTTCCGGGCATGATCGACGATCCCGGCTGGCGCGGCGGGAGGTTGATCTCGTTGAGTCCGCAGCGCGGGCCCGACGAGAGCAGGCGCAGGTCGTTGCAGATCTTCGACAGTTTCACGGCCAGACGCTTGAGGGCCGACGAGTTCATGATGAAGGCACCCGTGTCGCTCGTCGCCTCGATCATGTTGGCGGCTTTGGTCAGGGGCAGGCCCGTGATCTCGCGCAGGTGCTTGGTGCAGAGCTCCGCATAGTCCGGGTCGGCGTTGATGCCCGTACCGATGGCCGTGGCACCCATGTTGATCTCGTAGAAGAGCCGCATGTTGGTCTTCAGACGGTCGATCTCCTCGGTCAGCGTTGCGGCGTAGGCCTCGAACTCCTGCCCGAGGGTCATCGGCACGGCGTCCTGCAGCTGCGTGCGGCCCATCTTGATGATGTCGGCAAACTCCTCGCCCTTGGCGTGGAATGCGGCGATGAGCTCCTGCAGCGACGTCACGGCGCTGTCGATGCTCCGGGCCAGTGCGATGCGCACGGCCGTCGGGTAGGCGTCGTTGGTCGATTGCGAGAGATTGACGTGGTTGTTCGGGTGGCAGTAGCTGTATTCGCCCTTGTGGTGGCCGAGCAGTTCGAGCGCCCGGTTGGCAATCACCTCGTTGGCGTTCATGTTCGTCGATGTGCCGGCGCCTCCCTGTACCATGTCCACGACGAACTGTTCGTTGAACCGGTCTTCACGCAGCTCTTCGCATGCCCGGGTGATCGCGTCGGCGATCGCCGGATCGAGCAGCCCCAGGTCGCGGTTGGCGGCTGCAGCCCCCTGCTTCACGTCAGCCAGCGCGTGGATCAGGCGCGGAAAGAAGTTGAGCCGTACGCGGCTGATGTGGAAGTTCTCCACGGCCCGCATGGTCTGAACACCGAAGTAATACTCTTCGGGAATCTCCATTTCTCCGAGCAGATCGTGCTCACGGCGCGTTTTGCCCGACAGTTTGATCTCCGTAAAATCCATAGTTTCGTTAATTTTTTGATGTTCGTCTTACAAATATAGCATTTTTCCCGAGATTTGGTTATAGAAAAAAACTTTCTATCTTTGTATTTGCATTCCCCGGCGACGATTCCGGGGCGTGCGACGTTGCAAAACAGAAAACAGTTCAAAAAACCATGATTTTCGATTCTCTGAAGAACAGCGGACTCTACTGTTCGCTTCATCCGCGTCTTGCGCGGGCGTTCGAGCTGATCGGCTCGACCGACTGGACGGCTGTCGAGCCGGGCATCCACGAACTCGACGGCCGCGACATCTACGTGAACGTGATGGATGTCGATCTGAAGCGCAAGCCGGATGCCAAGCTGGAGGTCCACAACGAGTACATCGACATCCAGGTGCTCATCTCCGGACGCGAGGAGTCGTTCGGGTGGAGCGAGCGCCGGAACCTGCGTAAGCCCCTTGCCGAGTTCGATGCCGGAAACGACATCCAGCTCTTCGACGACGAGCCTCAGACCTACTATACGGTGCGTCCGGGGCAGTTTACGATGCTTCTGCCCGAGGACGGGCATGCCCCGATGGTGGGCGAGGGCCACATCCGCAAGATCATCGTCAAGGTGCGCCGCTGATCCGGGCCTCCGCAAGGTCTCTGAAAGCCGGGATTTTCCCGGCTTTTTTCGGTTTCTTCAGGACAATAATTCCGCCAGTCCTGCGTTTCGTTTCCAACCAAAATCTCAAATCGATGAAACGATTCTTCATCCTCTGTTTTGTCTTGGGGAACCTCGCCCTGCCGCTTTGTGCACAGCTGCCTGAGCGACCCGTTGCTTCCGGCCTGGAACTTGAGGCGGTCGGCCCGGGTGATCCCTCCGCCTTGGCGATGCGCGAGTCGCAGCGGCTGCAACAGGCTCTCGGACTCAATGACAAACAAACCCGTAAGGTCTACAAACTTTTTTATGCACATTTCAAGGCGCAGATGCCACAGACCGGAAGGTTCGGCGCTCCTCGAGGTATGGGCGGCGGCCCGGGTATGGGACCCGGCATGGGCCCGGTCGGTCCCGGCAGGATGGTCGGACATCCCGGAGCTCCCGATGGAATCGAACGTGGCGGACATCCGCAGTTTGCCGGAGCAAAGGATGCCGCGAAGGAGCGTGAGGCATGGCGCCAGACGCAGGAGAAAAAGTTCCGCAAGATCTTTACTGAGACTCAGTTTGCGGCCTGGAAAAAGTTGGAAACACTTCCGGCTGCGCCGCATCGCAGAACTTCGGAAGACCCGGTTCGCCCCGGAGAAGGCTCGGCAGAGTGAAAAACTCGGGATCCAAACAAGATCCCGAGTTTTTTGTCCCCGGAGGCGGAGTGCGGGTTGTCAGGCCGCAACGGCCGAGCGTTGGGGACGGCGCAGGATGAAACGGATGCTGCCCCACGAACAGAGGGCGCAGACGACGAAGACCGTTCCCGTCGAGAGGAGCGTGTCACCCAGGCCGACCAGCGGCGAGACGATGCCGCCGAAGGCGAATCCCAAGGCGCCGAGCAGTGCCGAGGCCGTGCCGGCGTGTTCGCGTGTGCAGTCCATGGCCAGTGTGGTGGAGGTGGTGAAGGTCAGCCCCATGCAGAAAAGCAGGGCGAAAAGCAGCGCTTCGTAGATCCAGAAACTGCAGCCCGAGGCCAGTGCGGCGGCTTCGGCTATGGCGAAGACGATCATGCCGATGCATCCGGTCAGCGTGCCCTGTTCCGGACGGCGGAAGCGCACCGCTGCCGCTGCCGCCACCCCGATCGCCACGGCATTGGCGGCGAAGCAGAGGCTGAAGCCGAAGGCCGAGAATCCGTAGTGCTCCTGCGTGATGAAGGGCGAGGAGGCGATGTAGGCGAACAGCACGCCTTGTGCGAAGCCGAACTGGAGCACGTAGCCTACGAACCGGCGGTTGCGGAGCACGCTGCCAAAGCCGTGGAGAATGTCGTGCCAGGCCACGGAGCTGCGGCGTTCGGCGGGGAGGGTCTCGCGGTAGCGCCAGCTTCCGGCAAGCAGGACGAGGCCCAGGATCAGCAGGATGCAGAAGATGCCCTGCCACCCGATTCGGTCGGTCAGGGCTCCGCCGATGATCGGGGCCGTGACGGGTGCCACGCCGTTGATTGCGCCGATCACGGCCAGCATGCGCCCCAGTTCGGCCCCCGAGAACTTGTCGGTGGCTACCGAACGCGAGATGACGATGCCGCCCGATGCGGCCACCCCCTGGATGAACCGCATGGTGACGAACTGTTCGATGCTGTGCGCCGCGATGCAGAGTACGGTCGATACCAGGAAGAGCGCCATGGCTGCGAGCAGCGGCCTGCGGCGGCCGTATTTGTCGCTCAACGGGCCGAAGAAGAGCTGTCCGACGGCCAGTCCGATCATGCTGGTCGTCAGTCCCATCTGGACCATCGACGACGAAGTGGCGAAGAATCCCGCCATCGAAGGGAGCGTCGGCAGGTACATGTCCGTGACGAAGGGGCCGAAGGCCGTGAGCATGCCCAGCAGGATCAGCAGAAAGAGTCGCGAATTGTCGTGTTGCATGTGTCTTATCCGTTTTTGAACGTTGCAAATGTACTCCGGATTTTCCGCCTTTGATTGGTCATTTGCGACAGCAGATCGTTCATTTTCGGCTGTTGAATAGCCGAAAAATCCCGAAGTCACCGACTTCGGGATGAATCTTTGCAGGGCCTGCGACCCTTGTCGCCCTGTTTTTCGTGCGAAGTTCCGCGTCTTTCGACTCTGCCTTCTGCGACCGTTTACTTGCCGATGCCCCGGTAGCGGAACCCGGCCGCCAGCACCTCCTGCTTGTCGAAGATGTTGCGCCCGTCGATGATTGCGTCTCCGCGCATCGTCTGGCGCAGGCGCGGCCAGTCGGGCATGCGGAACTCCTTCCATTCGGTCAGGAGCACCACGGCATCGGCCCCTTCGGCCGCCTCGTACATCGTGCGGGCGCAGGTCACTCCCTGGCCGGGCAGCATGCGGCGGCACTCCTCCATCGCTGCGGGGTCGTAGACCGTGACCTCGGCTCCGGCCTCGAGCAGACGGCCGATGACCACCAGCGACGTTGCCTTGCGCATGTCGTCGGTCTCGGGCTTGAAGGCCAATCCCCAGATGGCGATGCGGCGGCCGCGCAGGTCGCCCAGCAGCTCGGCGAGTTTCCGCACGGGCACCACCTTCTGCGCCTCGTTCACCCGCTCGACAGCCTCGATGACCTGCATCGTGTAACCGTGTTCGCGGCCCGTGTGGGCCAGGGCCTGTACGTCCTTCGGGAAGCACGAGCCCCCGTATCCGCACCCGGGGTAGAGGAACTTGTTGCCGATGCGGACGTCCGAGCCGATCCCCTTGCGGACCATCTCGACGTCGGCGCCCACCAGGTCGCAGAGGTTGGCAATGTCGTTCATGAAGGAGATGCGGGTGGCCAGCATGGCGTTGGCGGCGTATTTGGTCATCTCGGCCGATGCGATGTCCATGAACATCACCCGGAAGTTGTTGATCAGGAAGGGGCGGTAGAGCCGGGCCATGAGCTGGCGGGCCCGTTCGCTGTCGGTCCCGACCACCACGCGGTCGGGCGACATGAAGTCCTTGATGGCCGAGCCCTCCTTGAGGAATTCGGGGTTGGCGGCCACGTCGAACGGGATGTCGGCCCCGCGGCTGCGGAGCTCTCCGGAGACGATCTCGCGCACCCGGCGCGCCGTACCTACGGGCACCGTGCTCTTCGTTACGAGCAGCGTGTAGCGGCTGATGTGGCGGCCGAACGTGCGGGCTACCTCCTCGACATGGCGCAGATCGGCCGCCCCATCCTCGCCGGGCGGGGTTCCGACGGCCGTGAAGACCACCTCCACGCGGTCCAGGCAGGCGGCCAGGTCGGTGATGAAGTGCAGCCGTCCGGCGTCGAAATTCCGCCGCACGAGCTCCTCCAGCCCCGGTTCGTATATCGGAATCCGGCCTGCGTTCAGCGCCTCGATCTTCGCCCGGTCCGTATCCACGCACGTGATGTCGAGTCCCATCTCCGCAAAGCAGGCACCCGATACCAGCCCCACGTAGCCCGTTCCGACGATTGCGATCTTCATCATGGCTGCCGGCGGTTTGTCAGACGTTGCCGTTCATGGCGGCGGCTACGGCCTCGGCCAGCTGGCGGCAAGGCTCGCCGTTGGCTGTCGAGTAGCCCTGTTTCATCTCCACGGGCGGGCATACCGGCTCCCATTTCACGCGCTCGGTGAACTCCTTCATGCGGCGCACGGCGGCTCCCGCCCAGGTGAACGAACCGAAATAGGCGAAGCGCCGCTGCGGGATGCAGCGTGCCTCGATGCGGCGCAGCAGCTGCTCGACGGGCGGGAAGAGCTCGCCGTTGTAGGTCGGGCTGCCGACGATGAGCGTGTCGTAGCGGAAGACATCGCGCAGCACCACCGACGGATCGGCATACGAGAGGTTGTAGACCCGGATCTGCCGGATACCCTGCTCGGCCAGCTCGCGCGCGATGCGCTCGGCCATCTGCTCCGTGTTGCCGTACATCGAGCCGTAGGCGATCACGGCGCCCGGCTCCCCTTCGTAGCGGCTCATCCGGTCGTAGAGTGCTACCACCTCGCCGATACGCTCCTGCCATACGGGGCCGTGCGTCGGGCAGATCGTGCGGATCTCAAGCCCTCCGACCTTCTGCAGGGCCTTCTGTACCGGGGCCCCGTATTTGCCGACGATGCAGGCGTAGTAGCGCCGCATCTCGTCCCAGTAGCGGTCCACCTCGACCTCCGAGTCGGTGATGCCCCCGTCGAGCGCCCCGAACGTGCCGAAGGCGTCGCCCGAGAAGATTACCCCTTCGGCGGCATACCACGTGACCATCGTCTCGGGCCAGTGGACCATCGGAATCAGGTGGAACGTGAGGAGCTTTCCGGCCCCCAGGTCGAGCGTGTCGCCCTCCTTGACCTCGAGCGTACCGGCATCGATGCCGTAGTATCCGCCGATCATCTGGAGCGTCTTGGCGTTTCCGACGATCTTCAGGTCCGGGTAGCGCAGGCGCAGGGCTGCGATCGATGACGAGTGGTCGGGTTCCATATGGTTTACGACGAGGTAGTCGATCTTGCGGTCGCCGATCACCTCGCGGATGTTCTCGAACAGGCGGCTGCCGAACGACTCCTCGACGGTGTCGATCAGGGCGACCTGCTCGCCGACTACCAGGTAGGAGTTGTACGAAACGCCGATCGGGAGGGGCCAGAGGCCTTCGAAACGGGTCGTCGTGCGGTCATTGACGCCGACATAGTGGATGCCGGGCCGGATTTCAGTAATAGCCATATCGTGAATCGTTTTGGTTTCCGGGGCGAAATTACGAAAAAAAATGCAGACCGCGCCCATTTTCCGCAGCGATCCGGCCCGTCGGTCGGTCCGGAGACAACCTTTGGGGACCGACATCGGTTGTGGCTGTTTGGGCGGAGCCGCAGATTGCTTCGGTGGCTCATGCGTCTGTTTGGCGGCAAAAAGGAGCGGTGCCTCATGCAGAGGCGCCGTTCCGGAATCCTTGTGGACCGACCTCAGGGCCGGACCTTCGTTTTTCTGACGTTCGGATTATTCCATGCTGGCCGAGCCGTCGTGCAGGGTCATGGTTTCAGCGATGTGTTCATTGGGGTTGTTGAAACTGCCCTGGCCGCAGTAATAGTGGAATTCGAAGTGGAATCCGCGCTCTCCGTCCCAGTAGCAGGGGAAGTCTTCATATGTGAGGCCATTTTGATACGACGGCAGGTCGGAAACATAAACCGCTCCATAGTTTGCGTTATCAGCAACCTGCTGCGGCGAGACGGTCACGACATTGTACTCCTTGCCCTCGATGGTGACCTTCTTGTCGGGATTGATCGTGAAGATCACGTTGTAGGTTCCCTCGCCCCAGTTGGTCATGCGGAATACGGTCGTACCGGCCGCACGCTCGATGACGACACTGTTGTCGTCTCCGACCCAATAGCCGTTGTAGGAGTAGTCGGCGGTCTGTGCGATGGGCTTGCCGTCGGCTCCCTTCACGTAGTCGGCTTCGGTCAGGTCGGTCGAGAGCAGCTTCGTCGGATCGGAGAGGATGTAGAGCGGCTCCCACTGCAGGGCCAGGGCCGTCGATACGGTCGTTTCGGCGTATTTCGACTTGATGGCGAGGTTCGAATCCTCCAGGCTGCCGCCGTTTGCAACGGCGATCTTCACCGAGTAGGTCGCTCCTTTGGCCAGGTTCTCCACATTGTATACCGTGATGGGAATCATTACGGAGTACTGGCCGTTCTTGAATTCGGCCGTTTTCGGGATGTCGAAGAATTCGGCAGCGTCTTCCGGAATCGTGGGCGTAAGCTCCACCGTGAAGTCGCCCTGTGCATTCTGGCGGTAGATGGCCACCTCAATCGTCTGATCACCCGTTGACGAGGCATCGAACTCCTGCAAGATGGCTTTCTGGACGAAGTAGGCCGTGTTGGCGGCTTCGGCCGAGGGGTCGAACTTCGTGGCGATCTGGTCCTGGTCGCATCCGATCGCCGTCAGCGCCAGGCTCGCTGCCAAAAGTGTTCTGATGATATTTTTCATGGTTTTTGTACTTGTATTGTTTGGTAGTCCGTTTCTGACGATTAGTTGGCCGTGTCACCGATGGGGTTCTGTACGGCGTTCGGGTTGCCGTCGATCTCCACCTGCGGCAGCATCAGCACCCATGCGTAGGAACCGGGCGATTGCGTGTCGTGGTTGTTCAGCAGCGAAGCCGGGTCGAAATCGGGGTTGTCCGCAGCATCGGTCTCGACGCGCTTGAAGCCCTGGCCCAGACGCTTGATGTCGAAGATGCGGCCGAACTCGCCCCACAGCTCGATACGGCGCTGTACGAGGATCTCCTCCAGCAGCGACTGCGGGGCCTGCTTGGCACCGGCGCTTCCGAGCGTCAGACCTCCTTCGTCATACGTTTTGCCCGACAGCTCACACTTGTATGAGGGGTCGCGCAGGGCCATCAGTTTGGTCAGGTAGTTCTTGGCCTCGGGGTCGTTGCCGGCGTGGCAGTAGGCCTCGGCAGCGGTCAGCAGCATCTCCTCGGCACGCATGTAGATGTAGTCACCCAGCCACGTGTTGCCCTGGAACTTGAACTTCACCTGGCAATACTTGATCGCCTGTCCCGTAGCCTGATACTGCGAGTTGTCGAAGTTACCGAGCCACCATGCACGGCGTCCGTCCTCTGCGCCCATGCGGTTCCACAACCACGATGTGCAGCAACGGCGGGCTTTCTGGGCATAACCGTCGTGGTCGGCATCCATCTGCGACTGGTAGGAGGCGTACATACCGTAGTTGTCCGGAGTCTTGATCTCACCCCACATGACGTTCGACAGGGCCGTGATGTCGTTCATTCCCGACTTGAGCTGGGAGATGTCGAGCGGCTGGTTCGGACCCTTCAGCGCCTCCTCGGCTGCCATATAGGCATCCTCCCATTTGTGCATGGCCAGAGCCACGCGGGCCTTGATGCCGTTGGCCACGTAGTAGTCCACCTGGGTCTTGTTCGATCGCGTGACGCCGGCCTTGTTGGCTTCGTCGAGCAGGCCGATACCCGTCGTCAGGTCGGGGTAGATGACCTCTTCGTAGACCTGCTTGTTCGTCGAGCGGGGTGCGCCCTTCGTGTCCGAGGTCGTAGGCTCGGTGTAGACCGGAACACAGAGGTCTTCCGGATAGTAGTAGTAGGCGCGGGCGTAGAACTGGGCCAGCATGTGGTAGCAGAACGCACGCAGCGTGTAGGCCTGTCCGAGGACGAACTTGCCCTCGTTTGTTGCAGAGAGCAGTTCGGCCGAAGCGATCAGGCTGTTGCACGAGTTGATGGTCGTATAGTAGCAGTTCCACTCCGTGTAGCACTGCAGACGCGAGTCGTCGTACCAGTTCTTCACGTTGTAGGAGAAGGTCTGCCACATCCAGCCGCTGCCTGCTCCCGAGAGGATGTAGTCCTCACCGAGCGCATCGGCCGTGAGGTAGCTCGACGTGATGCCGAAGCCCACGCCCGAGCTCACGCCGTTGGTCCAGGCCCAGGCACCCAGACCCGAAAGGGCTCCGGTCAGTGCCGACGTGGCGTTTTCGACGTCTCCATAGACGACGTCGGGCTTCACCGCGTTCGAGGGAAATGTTTCGAGTGCGTCCTTCGCGCAGGAGAACGAGAGGGAGGCGATGACGCCCAACATTAATATCTTTTTCATATACAGAATCTCCGTTTATAAGTTAGAACTTGATGTCCAGACCTGCGACGAAGCTGCGCGACGGCGTGTAGACGTACGACGTGCTTCCGGTCAGCGAGTAGGTCGGGTTCATACCCTTCAGGTGTGTGAAGAGCGCGAGGTTGTCCATCGAGCAGTAGACACGCACGTGCTTCATGCCGATGTAGCTGGCTGCCTTCTGCGGGATCGTATAGCCGATCGTGATGTTCTTGATGGCGAAGTACGAGGCATCCACCAGGAAGCGGTCCGAGGTGATGCTGCTCGTGCCGACCTCCACGCGCGGAACGTCCGTGATGTCGCCCGGTTTCTGCCATGCGCGCGTCAGGTGCGAGTGGTAGGTCTGGCCGTAGTAGAACGGGTTCATGGCGCCTGCGTAGATGTAGTCGAGCACCTTGCCGCCGATCGAGTAGGTCGTCAGGATCGAGAAGTCGATGCCTTTCCACTGGAGGTTCGTGCCGATGCTTCCGAACAGGTCGGGGATGCGGCTGCCCATCAGGTAGCGGCTGCTCGTGGCCTTGCCCGTGTCGGAGGTGATGTACTCGTTGGTGATGTTGCCCTTGTCATCCGTGTCGTAGGCCCAGTAGAGCGCGGCTCCGGTTGCCGGATCCACACCTGCGAACTTGGGCAGGTAGAACGTATTGACGGGCAGGCCCTCGCGGATGATCGTCGAGCCGCCGATGATCTCCTTGGCCTCGGGCGTCAGCTTGAGCACCTTGTTGTTCTGCGTCGATGCCATGACGGTCACGTCCCAGCGGAAGTCGGGGCGGTTCACCAGCACGCCGTTGAGCGAGATCTCCCAACCCGTATTGCGCATCTCGCCGATGTTGTCGAGGTACGACTCGAAACCGGTCGAGAAGGCCATCGGGCGCTCCATGATCATGTCCGTCGTCTTGCGGTTGTAGTACTCGATCGTGGCGTTGAGGCGGTTGCCGAAGAGCGTGGCCTCGATACCTACGTTGAAGTTGCCGTTCTTCTCCCACGTCAGTTCGGGATTCTCGAGCTGTGCGATCGAGAAGCCGTAGTCGGTACCCGTCGAGGTGATGCTGTAATAGCCCTGCCAGCCGTAATAGGTGTCGATATTTTCATTACCTTGTACACCATAGGAGGCCTTCAGCGTCAGGTTGTTGATCCAGTGGATGTCGCGCATGAACTCCTCCTGCGAGATGCGCCACGAAGCGCCGACCGACCAGAAGTGTCCCCAGCGGTGATCGGGGGCGAAGCGCGACGAACCGTCGGTACGCCAGCTGCCGTCGATGTAGTACTTGTTGTCGAAACCGTAGTTCAGACGGGCGAAGTAGGATTCGATGGTGTGGCGGTCGGTCTGCGAACGGGTGTCGTTGATCGAGGCGCCGACAACTTCGTAGATGCCGCTCACCAGACCCGAACGCGAACCGGTCAGGTAGTTCTGCTCGTAATCGTAGTACTCGTGGCCGAGCAGGGCGCTGATCTCGTGCTTCTCGTTGAACGTCCGGTTGTAGGTAACCAGCTGGTTGAACGTGTAGGACATGTAGCGGTAGTTGTTCTTCTCGATCAGACCGCCGTTCGATGCCTGGTTGCCGAAGTACGGATTGTAATACGACATGTTGTTCGACGTGCGGTAATCGACACCGAAGTTGAGCGTGGCCTTGAGGCCCTTGAGCCAGCCGGCCTTGTCGTCGTCGCTGCCGAAGGTGAGATAGGTGCGGGCCGAGAGGCTCTCGGTGGTGTTCGACGTCGGGTCGTCGTAGAAGCCGGCGATGCAGTTTGTGTTGGAGTCCTGCGGACGGGCCGAACCGTAGTCGAACTGCTTCTTGCCGTTTTCGTCGAGCAGCAGGGCGCCCGTCTCGGCATCACGCATGTAGACCGGGTAGATCGGGGCCATCAGCTGGGCCGAGTAGAAGACGTTCGAGTTGGCCGATCCGGTGTAGCGGTTCGAGTTGCTCTTCGAGTGCGAGAAGTTGGCGTTCATGCCGCCGGCGAACCAGTGGCGGGGCGTCGTGTCGTAGCTGACGCGGCCGGTGTAGCGCTGGAAGTTGGTGGTCTTCAGCACACCGTTCTCGTCGAGGTAGCTCAGCGACATGCTTCCGCGGTGGATGCTGTTACCGCCCGATACCGAAGCCTGGTACTCCTGACGGAAAGCCGCGTTGTCGGTGACTTCGTCGATCCAACTCTCGTTGTAGGCCGACTTGGCATCGGCACGCACTTTGCCCGTGGCGGGATCTACGAGTTCTGCCCACGAGTAGTTCTTGAAGGGGTTGTATCCGGCACCCAGCGTACCCGACAGACGCGACGATGCGTAGGTGCGGGCGGCTGCGTCGCTGTAACCCGAAGTGAAATAGGCCGAGTTGTAGAGCGACTGCCAGGTGAGCTCGATGAACTCGCGCTGATTAACCAGATCGTAGTTGGGAATGGCACGCGACGAAACGCCGAGCGTTGCCTTGAACGACACCTCGGTGTCGCCGTCACGGCCGCGCTTGGTATTGATCACGATGACACCGTTGGCACCGCGGGCTCCATAGAGGGCGCCGGCCGAGGCGTCCTTGAGCACGGTGATCGACTCGATGTCCTCGGGGTTGATCGAGCTGATCGTACCCGAGTAGGCGATACCGTCCACGACATAGAGCGGCGAGGAACTGGCGTTGAGCGAACCGAAACCGCGGATGGCGATCGTGGCGTCCGAGCCGGGCTGTCCGGTTCCGGAGGTGGTCTGCACGCCGGTCACCTGGCCCTCAAGGGCCTTCGATACGTTGGCAACGACACGTTTCTCGAGGTTTTCAGACTTGATGACGGCGGCCGATCCGGTGAAGGACTCCTTCTTGGCCGTACCGTAGGCCACCACGATCACATCGTCGATGTCCTGCGTGTCCTCGCCCAGATGGATCGTGAGCGACGTCTTGCCGCCGACGGCAACCTTCTGCGTTTCGTATCCGATGAACGAAACCTGCAGCGTGGCATCGGCAGCTGCTGAGAGCGTGAACTGTCCGGCTGCGTTGGTTGTCGTACCATTCGTGGTTCCGTCGACCATGACGGTAGCCCCGGCGACGGGCTTGCCTTCAGCATCGACAACTGTACCGGAAATCTGCTGTACCTGGGCCAGGGCAATCATGATTCCCCCCCCCAATACGGCAATTAACGATAGTACAAGTTTTCTTACCATAAACGTTAATTTTAGTAGATTTTTAAAATAAAAAGTTCAGGAACAAATGTAGGAAATTCGAGCGATGTTTACAAATAATATCGCAAAATAATTTATGAACATAGCAATTATAATCAAGAATAGTGTATTGAGGTTATTATTTTAACGCGATTTTATAATATCGATTACGATTTATAACGGGTATTTTCTCGATAAAAGCCTTGTTTCAAAATTTTCTTACTCTTGGTGCAATCCGAAATACAAGGATGCCGATTCATGGCGCAAATTGCTTTTCGAGCCGTTCGGACAATAACTCCATATCGTTTGCCAGCTTTGCATGGGTGAGTGTCGCATAGATCTGTGTGGTGCGTATGTTTTTGTGCCCGAGCAACTTGCAGATCGTCTCGATTGCCACCCCCTGTGACAGCGTGATGGTGGTGGCGAAGGTGTGCCGGGCGCAATGTGAAAAACATGCCCGAACGGCATTTTGCAGCTGGCGGCAACAGCAACGTAACCGGTTTGGAATGAGCCGATTTTCCATTTTTGAGGAAGCAGTCCACCGCATATTGTAGAGAGACATCTGTTACCAGACCGTTACCCGTATCGTTACCTCGGCGTCCATAGGTAACCGGCAACGATTGACAGACATCCGCACGGCGTTTTATTCTCTGAATCACCGGTTTTTGCATAACGATGAACGCCTTTAGTCACGGTATCTTTGCCCAGAGCAGGGAACCCTAAAAACCAGTCGTTATGAAAGAAGTCAGTTGCAAGGTTTTGCTCTACCTGAAAAGGAGCTCCCTGACCGCTTCGGGTCAGGCCCCGATCATGTGCCGCGTGACGGTCGGCCGATCGATGGTGCAGTTCAGTAGCAAGCTCACCTGTACCCCCGCGCTGTGGAATGTCCGCGAGCGGCGCCTCAGCGGCAAGAGCCGCGAAGCCGTGGAGACCAATGCTCGGATCGAGAAGCTGCTGCTAGGAATCCATGAGGCCGTCAAGAGCCTCTCGTCCCGCCCGGGAGGGTTCGATGCCGAGGCAGTCAAATGCCAGTACCAGGGCAGTCTGGAGACCCGTATGACCCTCCTCCGCCTGCTGGACCGCTACATCGAAGGTCTCCGCAACCGGGTGGGTATCGACTGCGCCCGGACCACGCTGAGCACCTACGTCTATACGCGGCGCTCGCTTGAAGCCTTTATCCACCGACGGTTCGGACTCCCGGACCTCGCCTTCGGCCAGCTGAACGAACAGTTCATCCGCGAGTATCAGGATTTCACGCAGACCGAGCAGGGCTATGCCCTGCAGACGGTACGCCACTACCTGGCCGTGGTAAAGAAGATCTGCCGCCTGGCCTTCAAGGAGGGACACTCCGAGAAGCTGCATTTCGCCTACTACAAGCTGCCCCGACAGGTGGCGACGACGCCCAAGGCATTGAGCCGCGCCAGCTTCGAGAAGATCCGCGATCTGGACATTCCCGCACAGCGAGGGTCGCTCTCGCTGAGCCGCGACCTCTTCCTCTTCGCCTGCTATACGGGCACCTCTTATGCGGACGTTTCGCGCCTGACCGGAGAGAACCTCTACACGGATGAATCGGGCGCCCTGTGGCTCAAATACCGGCGGAAGAAAACCGACTACCAGGCCCGTGTAAAACTGCTCCCCGAGGCGCTGGCCCTGCTCGACAAATACCGCGATGCGGAACGGGAGACACTCTTCCCATACCAGTCGGCCGAGGTGGTGAAGGCCAACATGAAGGGACTTCGGGGCCTGACCGGCATCCCGGAAGCGCTGACCTACCATGCCGGGCGGCACAGCTTCGCCAGTCTCATCACCCTTGACGAAGGGGTTCCGATCGAGACCATCAGCCGGATGCTGGGCCACAGCAACATCCAGACCACGCAGATCTATGCGCGCGTCACGCCCCGGAAACTCTTCGAGGATATGGACCGGCTGATCGCCGCCACGAGCGACCTGAAACTCATCCTGTAAACCCGTCTATTCATCGTTCAAATCCTTTCAACCATGCGAAGTACCTTTCGAGTCTTCTGTTATATCGATCGCCAGAAGGTCCGGGCGGACGGCACGACGGCCGTCTGGTGCCGGTTGAGTATCGACGGCAAGCGTGCCGTGCTGACAACGGGCCTCTATTGCCGGCCCGAGATGTGGGATCCCCGCCGCGGTGAGATCCTTTCGCCCCGGGAGAACAACCATCTGGAAGCCTTCCGCCAGCGGGTTGTCCGCACTTACGAACAGATGCTGGAGGAGCAGGGCGTGGTGAGTGCCGCGATGCTGAAGGATCGGCTTGTCGGGCGCCATCCGGTTCCGACGACTCTGCTGGCGACGGGCGAGGCGGAGCTCGAGCGGCTGGCGCGCCGTGCCGAACGGATCGGCTCGACCTCCACGTGGCGGGAGTCGCGCCTCATGCAGGGCAACCTGCGGCGCTTTCTGCAAAGCCGCGGCGAGGAGGATCTCCCGCTCCGGGATCTGACCGAGGCATTCGGGCAGGCCTTCAAACTCTACCTGAAGAGCTCGCAGCAACGCAGCCCCTCCTACGTCAATCGCAGCCTGACCTGGCTCAACCGACTGGCCTATATCGCCGTCGACCGGGAGATCCTGCGATGCAATCCGCTGGAGGATCTCCCTTACGAGAAGAAAGTCCCGCCGCGCCATCGGGCCATCAGCCGCGAGGATCTGCAGCGCCTGCTGACACACCCGCAGGCGGATCCACGGCTGGAGCTGATCCGCCGGATGTTTCTCTTCTCCTGCCTGACGGGACTTGCCTATGCGGACATGCAGTCGCTCTACCCGCGCCACATCGGACAGACCGCCGAGGGTCGGAGCTACATCCGCAAGCAGCGGGTCAAGACCCGCATCGAGGCCTTCATCCCGCTGCATCCCATCGCCGAGCAGATCCTCGCGCTCTACAACCGGACGGACGACACGCAGCCGGTCTTCCCGCTGGGACCGCGCGACGGAATCTGGCACGACATCCACCAGCTGGGCATCATCGTCGGTATCCGGGAGAACCTCTCATACCACCAGAGCCGCCACAGCTTCGGCACGCTGGCCATCTCCGCCGGGCTTTCCATCGAGAGCATCGCCAAGATGATGGGCCATGCGAACATCTCCACCACCCAGGGCTACGCGCAGATCACCGAGCAGAAGATCTCCGAGGATATGGACCGTCTGATCCGCCGCCGCGCACGGCGGCAGGACGAATCCCCGTCCAAGATGTAGCGACTTCCCGACGACGGCCGGCTCCCGGAGATCCCGAGGCCGGCCGTTGTGTTTGTCCCTGCTCCTTTTCATCCGGCAGCAAGGTAATGGACCGGAGCGAAATGCCAACCTCATGCCCCAAGGGGTTTCCCCCGGGAGAGGCCTCCGCAGATGGAGATGCTCCCCGGGAAAAAGGTTGTCGTATTCGCTCCGGCCCGTTTGGGAAGATGCTACCGATGAAAAGGAGAAAGACTATGAACGGCTCCACCCCGTGATGGCTCGGTTACCCATGTTCCCTTTCTACCTTCCGTCTGCTCTGTCTGCAGCCTCGTTCTTCCCCTTGTCTACCGAAATTCGTTGCGATAACCCTCCTCCAGCATCCGTTCGACATCCGAGGAGCGGTAGAGGATCTTGCCACCCAGCTTGATGTAGGGAATCCGCCCCTGGTTGCGGTAATCCTGCAAACTCCGGCGACTGATCTTCAGCCGCTGCGAAAGCTCCTCGTCCGTATAGAAGCTCTCACCGTCCAACGAAGACTTGCGCTTCGAAAACAACGTCTCCAATGCCTTGGAAAGACGCTCCAGTGCCTGGAAGTACGAGCGGATCCGCTCGTCATGCTCCGTAATCAATTCATTGCCCATTTTCCGTTTGTTTTAAAAGAGATCCGGCCCGACACCACCACGGGTGTCACGATCCGGCTCCCGCTGTTTATACCTTGTTTCTGCGCTTCTGGTCGTGCTTGCGTCGTGCTTCCAGCACCGCAAGGAACGACCGCACATCTTCGGTCCGGTAGTAGATCTTGTGATTGATCTGCGTATAGGAGAGCGACCCGTTGCCGCGTAGGGTCTGCAACGTCCGCTTTGAGATATTCAGCAGTTGGCAGACCTGCTGGTTGTCCAGCCACGGATCCGGCTCTTCAATACGGTGCGTATGGCAGAGTGCGTCCATCCGTCGGGTGAACTCCTCGAACCGCGCAAGCATCCGCTCAAAGGTTCGGGATTCTACATTGACTATTCCCATGGCAGTGTCGTTTTAAGATCCCGGGAAAGCGACTGGATCCGGTTGCGGCACCAGGCCGTGATTTCCTCGTCGAAGGTTGCGAAGTGGTGTTCCAGCACGCGGTCCAGATAGCTATACATCGAGATTTTGTCGTTGTCGAGGAGTCGCACAATTCGCTGGATCCGTTGGTGAAACTCCGGACGGACATAAATGGCCTTGCCATGGAGAGCCGCGGTCTTGACCGGCTGCAGGAAGAGGCGCTCGTAGTTGGAGACTTTTCTCGATAAAGTCCCGGAGTCGAGGGATGCCGTTCGGCTGTCACCCCGAAGTTCATTCTTCTGTTCTTGCATAATGATTCGCTTTTAAGGTTTCGGGAGCGAATATAAGGGCAGCGGAGGCGTTTCCTCCACTTCCCGCGCTCTATGGCAGTGGTTGGCGTCGCTGTGGCACAGGTTGGCGTCGGGGAGAGTCCAAAATTGCGTATTGGAAGACATTCCTTCGGAGTGCCAAACAGAAAATCTGGCATTCTGCTTATGGTCTGGATGAAGAGGGAGATTGCCAGCCCGACAAGGAAAGTATTAATACCTCTGCAGCCTCAACATAAAGACCCCTACAGACATCAATAGATCAAGGAAACAAGAGATCCGTAACCCAAGGTATCAAGATCCCAGGAGAACAATATTTTAAGGGCCCTTGAAGTCAAGAGAACATGGTCCCAGAAGATCAAGAAGCCATGAATCCAAGATTTCAACAGGGACCGAGTTCCAGATTTCAGGACTTCTTGAGGTCCAGATATCAAGAAATCCAGAGGTCATGAGTTCTTGACCTCTGGAGCTCAGAAGTTCAAGAGCTCATGATTTTGGGACATCAGGGATTCTTGACGTCTGGATATCAAGATGCCAAGACTTCAATCCGTATTGATTTCCTGGCATCACTATTTCATGATGGATTGAGTTCAAGATTTATTCATTCCGTTTTGGTGCAGTTTTGTTCCCAATATCGGCTTCGGGAACGGGCGGTTCGCCTCTTCAGATTGGCCGGCGAACAAGCGGGAACGGGACGTGATCTTCGACCCGTTTTTGAGTCCCCGGAACATTATATGTTCGGGACTCAGCAAGCTGTGTTTTCCGTTACGCGAAATATTCTCGGTAACGAAAACAGCTTGCCCGCAAGGGGGTGGAAAACTCCTCCGAAGTCGTCGCTTTTTACAGGGCACCCCATGTGCCGAGACCGGATTTTCAAAAGATTGGAATTTTTTGCTGGTTTCACTCGAAATTAGCTCTGCGAAGGCTCATTTTTTAGTTTTCTTGAATATAAAAAAACAGAGAGAATCCTGTGAGATCTTCCTTGCTAAACGACGTTTGTTAGATTTGTTTTTAGCGAATAAAGCATTGGATCGGTGACTCAATTCTGATAAATACACGCTGCTTCGAAGGAACTAATTTACAAAATCAGATGCGAGACCAATCTTTTATTCGAGCAATATTGCAAATTTTCGATCGATTGCATGTGGCAGCAAGGCCTCAAAGGGGAGAGCACCGCTTGCCATACTTGAAAAATGAGACGCAATATCGGATTCTCATCAAACAAGGTGGAACCGACAAGTCCGAGGATATTTAAAAACCGGACTTTTCCAAGAAAAGTCCGGCTGGAGAGGCTGCGGAATTGTTGCCCAGGTAAAGGAGAGGATTACTCCAAACGTCCAGTGGCGCGCAGGTACTCCGTCTCGTAAATACGATACTGCGTCTGCGCCTCGATCCGGTTGCTGGCAGCCTGCTGCCACTGCGACTGGGCATCCAGCAAGTCGGTCAACGGTGCCATCTGCGCTTTGTATCGGTTGCGCATCACGCGCAGGTTCTCCGCGGCCTGTTGCAGGGCAAGTTCGGCGGTCTGGATCAATCGGTAACCGTCCTCGACGTTGCGGATTGCCTGCTCGACCTCGAGCGACATCAGACGCGTGTTTTTCTGCAGATCGAGCTGCGCATGCTGCAGTTCGTAACGCGCCTTGCGCACCTTCTTGCGGCTCTCGCCCCAGTGGAAGATCGGGATCTTCACGGCCAACATGGCCAGACCGATTCCGTCGCGAAACTCCTGTGTATGGGGAATGAAGGTTCCGTTGCCGGCATCGACCACGCTCTGGAGCTTGATGTTGCCGTAGTAGGTGTAGCCCAGCGACAGACCGACCGACGGCAGCATGGCCGATCGCACGTCGCGGATCTGCTGCTCTCCAACGGCCACCTGCTGCTCCAGAATCCGCAACTCGGGACGTGAGGCAAGGTCTGACAGCAAGGCTCCGGGTTCGGACGTTTGAAAAAGCGTGTTGGTCGGGACCGGGTGCTGGTCTCGCTCCGCGCCAATCACCCGACACAACGACATGCGGCACAATTCAGCCCCGTTCTGCGCCTTCTGCAGTTGATAACGGATCTCGCTGCGTTTGGCTTCGATGCGCATCAGGTCATTCTCGATGGCCATGCCCGCCTTGAAGGCCGCTTCGGTTTGGCGGTAAAGCGTATCCATCTGTGCCGCATAGCTCTCGAGCATGCGCACCTGACGGTCAACGGCCACCGTGGTCCAATAGGCATTGTCGGCCTCGACCAGCACATCCATGCGGGTCATCCGCTGCTGCTCGCCGGCCACCTCCTCGCCGATGCGGGACATACGACGTGCGGCCGAAATCTTGCCTCCGGCATAGATCGGCTGGGTCAGATTGAGTCCTGCCATATAGGTGCCGCGCATCCGAAGGTCCATCCCCATCATATCCATGTCGGGCAGCACATACGCACCGGTGGCCGATCCCTCGATCTTGGGCAGGGCGGCCGTGACGGCGATCCGGCGGTCGAGGCGTGCCTGTTCGAGCCGGTTGTCGGCCTGTTGAAGCTCCTCGCTGTGGGCAAGGGCCCGCTCGCGGCACTCGGCCAGCGAGAGCGGCAGCGGTTGCTGAGCCCGGGCGGTGAGGCCCGACAGCAGCGCGGCCCCCAGGGCCGCATATATTCTGATATTCATCATTTATGCATTTTGAGGTTTGCGAATGCGGAACAGAGCCGCGTAGAAAATCGGCAGCAGAATGAGTGTGATGATCGTGCCGACCGTAAGTCCGCCCATGATCGTCAGGGCCATCGAGCCGTACATCGGGTCGCCGACCAGCGGAATCATGCCGACGATGGTCGTCAAAGAGGCCATCAGTACGGGCCGCACGCGCGAAACTGTCGCCTCGATGACGGCTGCATAGGGCGTCCGGTGCTCCTCGGTTTGCAGGCGGTTGATCTCGTCGACCAGCACGATGGCGTTCTTGACCATCATGCCGATCAGACCCATCATGCCGATGATGGCCATGAAGGTCAGCGGCTGTCCCGTGAGGAACAGCGACGGAGTGATGCCGCAGAAGACGAACGGGAAGCACAGGAGGATGAGCAGCACCTTGCGCCAGCTGTTGAACAACAGCAGCAGGATGGCCAGGATCAGGAAGATCGTCAGCGGCATGTACTTCATCAGGTTACCGATTGCCTCGCCCTGCAGTTCACCCTCGCCGACCCAGCGCATCGTGTAGCCGTCGGGCAGCGGGATGGCCTCGATCTCATCGCGGATCGATGCCACGACCTTGGCCGGCGTAGCTTCGTCGCTATCGGGGTTCGGGTCGCATTCGGCCTCGATCACCCGTCGGCCGTTCATCCGCAGCACGACGTCCTCATCCCAGTCGAGGCGGATATTGTGCACGGCATTCCCCAGCGGCATGGCGCGGAACATGCGGTCCTGCAGCTCGTTCATCCCCTGACCACCCGCAAGCACCCCTTGCAGCTCCTCGTCGGTCAGCCGGAAGTTCATCATGCTCCAGACCGGAATCTCGTCGAGGTCGCGGATGCGGCTGCCGTCGTTGTTGCGTACCTGGAGGTTCAGCATCACCATGCGATCCTGGTCGTTCAGCACGCCGACGGGCATGCCGTCCGTAGCGGCCAGCAGGGCGTTGGCCACATCCCCGCGGCCGATCCCGGCCCGCAGGGCATCCTGTTGGTTGAATTCGGCGACGAGCGCCTTGCCTTTCGGTTTCCAGTTGTTCTGCACCGAGTAGGCGTCGACATAGGGGCAGCGGCGCATGACGGCCTCGGCCTGCGCGCTCAAATCCCGCAGCACGGCCGGGTCGGGACCCGCGAACTCCACCTCGACGGTGTGCGACGTCGAGATCGAGAAGTTGTACTTGCGGATGCGGATGTAGGCCTCGGGAAAGGCTTCGCGCAACTGACGCCGGATCGTTGGAATCTGCTCCTGCACGGTCCTGTAGTCGGCACAGTCGACGATCAGCTCGCCATAGCAGTCACCACCCGAAGTCATCGGGCGCACCAGGCAGTAGTGGGCCGGGGCGCTGCCCTGACTGACGGCCACGCGTTCGACGGCCGGATTGCGCCGTACGCTGTCGCTCATCTCGAGCAGCCGGTCACGCACCCGGTCGGCATTCGTCGCCGACGGAAAGAAGCACTCGACGACGAACTGTTTGTAGTCGAAGTCGGGGAAAAAGAGATTCTTGACGCGTGTCATGCCGAAGATCGAGAGGATCAGCACTGCCACGGCTGCGGCAATCGTCGTTCGCTTGTAGCCGATGAGGAACGAGATCGTGCGCCGCACGAAGCGATGAACCGGCGAATTCATCACGGCGGGTTTCTGCGCTGCGGCTTGTCGCTTTTCGCGGGCCGGGAGCCACGTCTTGGCGCAGATCGGCACCTGGACGAGTGCCAGCACCCAGCTGGCCAGCAGACTCACGCACAGCACCAGAAAGAGGTCGCCGGCATACTCGCCCGCCGAATCGGGCGAGAGATAGATGCCCAGAAAGGTCGAGGCGGCGATGACGGTCGCTCCGAGCAGCGGCATGGCCGTATTGCGGCCGATGCGGTAGAGATAGACCTTCGGGCTCAAGCCCCGCTTCTTGTCGATCAGAATGCCGTCCATGATCACCACGGCATTGTCGACCAGCATGCCCATGGCCACGATGAAGGCGCCGAGCGAGATGCGCTGCAGCGTCGTGCCGCACACGAGCAGGATCGGGAACGAAACGGCTACCGTCAGCACCAGCCCGAAGCCGATGATCAGTCCGCTGCGGAATCCCATGGTGAAGATCAGCACCAAGATGACGATCACGACCGATTCCAGCAGGTTCCACATGAACGACGAGATGGCCTCCGAGACCTTGTCCGGCTGGAAGAAGATCTTTTCCGTCTGGAAGCCCGCCGGAAGCTGCCGCATGGCCTCCGCGAGCCGTGCATCGACGGCTTTGCCCACGTCAGGGACGATGGCCGAGGACTCCATGGCGATGCAGAGGGCCAGTGCCGGGCGTCCGTCAACGAAGAAGCCGTTGCGCTGCGGCGCGGCATAACCCCGCTCGACACGGGCCACGTCGCCGATGCGCAGCTGGCGCCCATCCATCGTGCGGATCTCCAGGTCGCGGATCTCCTCCACGTCGTCGACCGCCGAATCGACATAGAGCGCTATGCGTTCCTCGCCGGTCGGATACGCCCCGGCATTGACCGTCTTGCCGGCCTGTTGCAACGCCGACATGATCTGCGTCGGGATCACACCGTTGCGGGCGATCTGCTCCTTCGAGAGGATGATGTTGATCACCTCGTCGCGGTTGCCGGCGATGAGGATCCGCTTGACACCCTTCACGTCGAGCAGTTCGCGTCGCAGGTATTTGGCATAGCGGTACATCTCCGGATAGTCGTAACCGTCAGCCGTCAGGCCGTAGAAGATGCCGTAGACATCCATCATGTCGTCAATGACCACCGGGTCGTAGCACCCCTCGGGCAGGCGTGACGCGGCGTCATTGACCTTGCGGCGCAACAGGTCGAAGTGCTGCTCCAGGTCGCGGTTCAGCACCGTCATCTGGAACTCGACGGTCAGCATCGCCGAGCCGTTGCGGCACTCGCTCTTCACCTTCTTGACGTTGGGCAGCGCGCGCAGTTCATCCTCCATCATCTGCGCCACCTTGAGCTCCACCTCGTGGGCGCTGGCCCCCGGGTAGGGGACCATGACCATCGCCTGCTTGACCGCCACGGCCGGATCCTCCAGCTTGGGCATCTGGATGAACGACAGAAGGCCGGCAATGAGGATGGCTGCCATGAGCGACCAGAACAGCACGGGCCGCCGTACGAAAAATTCGGTTATCTTCATCACAACAGCCCTCCTGCATTGGTTTGACTCGGTGTACCGACCACACGGACCTTTTCACCCTCTTCGAGCGCCGAAACGCCGGCTCGCACGATCTGTTCCTCTCCGGTCAGCCCGTCGATGACCATCGCACGACCCTCGCTATCCATGTCGCGCAGTGTGACTGGACGCCGCTTGATGGTGGAGTCCGCCTTGAAAACCCATACGCAGGGGGTCTCTCCATCCAGAAAGACGGCGCCGGGCGGCACGCCGAAACCATCGGAGCGAGCGGTGTCGGCCACCGTGATACCCACCTCGACGTTCATTCCGGCTGTCAGCCGTCGGTCGGGACGCTCTGCGAATGTCAGCGTCAGGTGGTAGAGCTGTGTGCCGTCGGCCTTGGGCGTAATGCCTCTCAAACGCATCGGCATCGCGCTCTCCAGCCCTGCGGCCCGGCAGGTGAACCCCGTAAACCGGTCACGGCGGAGGTACTCGCCGGCCGGAATGCTGACCTCGACCTCCAGGCGCGAAACATCCAGCAGCGTGAAGAGTGCCGTTCCGGCATCGACCATCTCCGCCGGCGAGAAGTTCGCCTGCTGAATATACCCGTCGGTCGGAGCGTAAAGTTTCGTATAGTCGAGTTTGTTGCGGTTGGCCTGCAGCTGCACGCCCAGCTGCCGCAGGCCGGCCGTGGCTTTTTCGTAATCGTTGGCCGAAACGCTTTTCTGATTGAAAAGCAGCTTCGTGCGTTCAACCTCATCTTTGAGCTGGTCATACTGGATCTGCAGCGCTTCGACTGCCAGCCGGTAGTCGGCATCGTCCAGTTCGGCGAGCAGCTGCCCCTGTTGCACATAATCTCCCTCGGAGACGTGGATGCGGGCGATCTGCCCAGCTGTCTTGAACCCCAGGCTCACTTCATGCGCGGCCTTGACCATGCCTGAATAGATGCGCGTGGTCTCGGCGTTCAATGCCACGGGCTTTGTCAGGCTCACGCTTTGAACGAACGGCTCCGAGGCCGTCCGTCCCGAGCAGCTGCACAGCAAAGCCATCACAAGCGCGGCTCCCAGTCTGTTTTTTTCAATGCTCCTCATTTCGTATCAGGTTTTATGATTTTTTCGTTGGCAAAGTTCTGTCTTTTCCCCGTATGGATTTTGTCGCATGTTGTGGGTTTATTGTTTGAAAGGATGGAAAAATAGCCTTTTACGGGTAATATATCCCTTTTTTCTTGTTCGAATAAGTATATTTGTCAACGAAAAAGTGAATGGCTATGGCTGAAAATCCGAATTTCGATGCGCTCAATCTAACGTCGATTCCTTTCGACGAGCAGGCCTGTATCTTCGAGAACCGGTTTATCCTTGCAGGCGATCTCGACGAGACGAAACCACCTCGTGATCTGACACGCGATCCGTCGATGCTGCCATTTCTTACGACACCGTATCCATTCAAGATTCAGTTTGCGATGGCACATCTGTGTCTCAACGGGTCGATGCGCGTCAGGCTGAATCTCAACGAATATGAACTGCACCGCAACTCGCTGCTGATAGTCACACCGGAATCGATTGGCCAATGCCTCGACTTGTCGCCCGATTGCAGGATTGTACTCATAGCCCTGTCGAACGACTACGTCATCACGGAGAACAGCTCAGAAGAGGCCCTCATCGTCCGCAAGTTTCTCTCTCAGCAGTCAATTCTGCAGCTTACCGATGCACAAACGGCTGATATACTGGCTATCTACCGAACCCTGCATAACAAACTCCGACAGCCCGATTTTCGCTTCAAGGGCGGTCTTCTCAGAGGCTATCTGCAGGTGCTTTACAGCGAGATTTGTCAGCTGATGGCTCCATACGTCGAGAGGCAGGATGCCCGGCAGGGTTCGCGCAAGAGACAGATTTTCGACCGTTTCATTGAGGAGCTTCGGCAGCATTGCACCATGGAGCGCAGCGTTGGTTTCTATGCCGAACAGCTGTGCCTGACACCGAAATACCTCTCACAAGTAGTGTATGCCGTCAGCGGACGGCACGCCGGCGAATGGATACGCGACTATGTGATTCTGGAGGCCAAGGCCTTATTGAAAAGCGGACAATATACGATCCAGCAGGTGTCCGACATGCTGAATTTCGCCAATCAGTCGTTTTTCGGTGTATACTTCAAGAAGGCGGTCGGCTGTTCGCCGACCGCCTACAAGGAGTTATAGTGCGCTTCTCGTTGCCCGAAACCATGTCAACGGTGTTGCTTATTTCGGATAGGGAAGCGAAGGTTTTCGGGTACGATTACATCTACATCGGGAATCTCGCCCTGCTCGACCGCCGGAAGATCTCCTTCTTTGCCTCGCACTCCGTCAAGAAACCGGTCTTGCGCTGGGCCGAAACGTGTTGCGCAACCGACTGCGTCGTCTATTCTGCGGCGCGATCCATATGGTTCTTGTAGATGACTCCGTCTTTCATGATCAACAGGAAATTTGCTTTCGGATCCTCGATTAAATGGATATTTTCCAGCGTGCTTCCCTTAACCAGAATGAGATCCGCATAGGCACCCGATTCAATTACACCCAATTTGTGCGGATAGGGGTTTCGAGGACCCGACAGGGCCAACAGCTCGGCATTGGTCGATGTCGCCATTTTAAGTACCTCATAAGGCGTATACCAATGGGTCAGTTTTACCAGCTGGGCACCTTGCCGGGCTGCCAGTCTGGCATCGAACAGGCAATCGGAACCCCATGCCGTCTTGACCTTGTACTTTTTTGCCAGTTGGTAAGCCGTAACGGTTCCACGTGTCATTTCAATCTGTTTGGCTCGATTCTCACTCCCTTCGGGGAAAGGCGTTACATCCTCGTCGTCCAGAAAAACCTGAAGGCACCACCATACACCTCTGTCGGCCATCAGCTTGGCAATGCCTGCATCGGCCAACTGCCCATGCTCCACACATCGGACGCCGGCTTCTATGGCCGTACGGATAGCTTTGGGTGTATAGGCATGAACCGTAACATAGGTTCCCCAGTTTTCGGCGGCAGCCACTGCGGCCTTGAACTCTTCCGTGGTATACTGGGCCACATCAAGCGGGTCATAATCCGACGATACACCGCCTCCGGCCGCCAACTTGATCTGCGATGCACCTTTACGCAGCTGTTCCCGGGTTTTCCGGAGCACTTCATCATGCCCGTCGGCAATGGCTGCCATACCGCTGGATTCCATGTAGGTCAGGGCCCCGCACAACATCGGCGGGACGTCCGTTGGCATCCGAAAATCGCCATGACCGCCGGTTTGCGAAATCATGGCTCCACTTGGATAGATTCGCGGACCTTTTGCCAGTCCTCCGTCGATGGCACGTTTCAGGGCAAAGGGATTTCCGCCCATGTCTCGCACCGTAGTGAAGCCCCTCATCAGTTGTTTTTCGGCCGAATGGGCCGCAAAAAGACTGATGAAGGAAATCTCCGAAACCAAAGCCTGTTGCAACGGCATGGACTCCATCATGGTATGGACATGCGCATCGATCAGACCAGGCATGAGAAACAATCCCTGTCCGTCGATGATCGTTACGTCCGGCAAAGCGGACACATCGATCGGATCTCCGGAAACCTTGCTGATCAGATGATTCTCAACCAGTACATTCCCTTGAAACGTCTTCTCGTCGACTCCGTTGAAAATCTCGACGTTGCGAATCAATACAGCCTGCTGGGCGGTTGCTGTCATGAAAGAAATGAGCAATCCGGCAAAGAACAATAATTTTTTCATATGCACAACATTGATTGACATTTTATTCAAAGGAAACAAGTACTTACAAATATAGTGCAATAAATTGAGAAAGCATTGGATTCTGTCGTTTTTCGGCGAGATTCTCGTCGCGGGTTCTGTCTGCACAGTCGGCCGCGGCAGTTTCCGCGTCCATGCCTTTACGGAAGGTCAAAACCTTCCATCCGCCTGCATTAATTTATAAAATATATTTGATATAAAAAAGAAACTAATGTATCTTTGCGGACAGTCAGACGTATTCTACACCGTGTCACAGACGCTTTTTCAAGTAAACCGGATACGTCCCTGGATAAAAAACGAACGAATGAAAAGATCAATCCTCGAAGATGCAACATTCCCGGCGTGCCCGGTGAGAAACGTCCTGGCCCGGCTTTGCGACAAATGGACTCTGTTGGCCCTGTATTTGCTGCTGCGTTCAGAGCATGGAAAACTGCGTTTCACGGAGTTGAAGCAGGCCATGCCCGACATCTCACAGAAAATGTTGGTGACGACCCTCCGCACGCTGGAAGAGGATGGATATGTGGAAAGGAGGCTCTTTGCGGAGGTCCCGCCCCGCGTGGAATATGCGCTTACGGCGCAGACTGAAACACTTCGTCCGATACTCGATGAGTTACTCTCTTGGGCCATGGAGAACATGGATGCCATCATGGAGAGTCGCCAAAAGGCTTTTGCCGCAAAAGATTCGGGGGTTGAAAATACCAAAAAGAAAAACATATGAAAGCTGCACAATTGGATCGCTATGCGAAAGAAGGACGACTCGTTGTACGGGAGAGGCCTGTTCCGGAGCCGAAGGCCGATGAGATTTTGATCAGAGTGCGGGCTGCGGCCGTCAATCCGTTGGAATTGCTGATTGCCACGGGAAGTATCCGACTGATTCAGTCTTATCGGCTGCCGCAGACGTTGGGCAACGAGTGTTCAGGTGTCGTCGAGCGGGTCGGAAGCCAGGTCAGGGACTTCCGTCCGGGTGATGCTGTCTATACACGGTTGCCGCTGGGGCGGATCGGCGCTTTTGCCGAATATGTCGTCGTGGCGGAGACTGCCGTAGCGAAAATGCCTGCAGGATACGCGTTCGACGTGGCGGCCGCCATTCCGCTGACCGGACTGACGGCCTGGCAGGGGCTGGTCGAGGTGCTGGAGGCCCAACCCGGACAAACGTTGCTGATTACCGGCGGATCGGGAAGTTTCGGACAGATGGCCGTGCCAATAGCGCGATCGTTGGGGCTTCGCGTCATCGTAACGGGTAACGACCGCGCCCGCGAGCAGTTCCTCGCCATGGGGGTTGAACGCTACATAGACTACCGCACGGAGAACTATTGGGAAACTCTGTCGGACGTCGATCTGGTCATCGACACGCTCGGAACCGGCGAATTCGAGCACGCACTTGCAGTGTTGAAACGCGGCGGGCGTCTGTTGAGCCTGCGGGCCGTTCCCAACGGGGAATTTGCCCGTCGAAGTGGCTTCCCCTGGTACAAGCGGGCTCTCTTCACGCTGGCCGGGCTGAAATACGACCGGGCAGCCCGCCGTCAGGGCAAAGAGTATCGCTTCCTCTTCGTGCATGCCGACGGTGAGCAGCTGCGCCGGATTACGCAGATCGTCGAGCAGCATCACATTACGCCGCCTGTCGATCCCCGCGTTTTCTCGCTGGAACAAATCAACGACGCCCTGCGGCTCGTGGCCGAAGGGCCCATCGAGGGTAAGGTAATCATTCGAATGTAAAAACATCAGTTTATGAAAATACATGAAATCTGTTTCAGCCCGACGGGCGGGACGAAACGTGTGGCGACGATATTGAGCCAGGCGCTGGCGGATGAGACGATTCAGGTCGATTTGACGGCTTGTGAAGTCGATTTCAGCCGCGTGATGCTGACAGCGGAGGATGTGGCGCTGATTGCCGTACCCTCCTACAGCGGACGGGTTCCTGCCGTTGCCGCGGAACGACTGGGGGCTTTGCACGGCAATGGCGCCCGCGCCATTCTGGTCTGCGTCTACGGCAACCGGGCCTATGAGGATACGCTGGCTGAACTGCGCGATACGGCCTCCCGGGCCGGATTCACGGTCATTGCAGCCGTAGCGGCCGTAGCCGAGCACTCGATCGCCCGCCAATACGCCGCAGGGCGTCCCGACGCAGAGGACGAAGCGCAGTTACGCACCTTTGCCGCACAGATTCGCCGGAAGATTGACACCGGAGACCAAAGTGAACCGGAGATTCCCGGCAACCATCCCTACCGCAAGGCTGCGGGTGCGGGCATCGTGCCCAAGGCGACGCGTGCCTGCGTGAAGTGCGGTTTATGCGCGGCGAAGTGCCCCGTCGGAGCCATCGCCCCGGACGATCCGACGCGTGTAGACAAGACGCGCTGCATCTCCTGCATGCGGTGCGTAGCAGTCTGCCCCCACGGTACCCGACACGTCAACAAACTGATGCTGGCGCTGGTTGGCCGTATGCTGAAAAAGGCCTGTTCGGAGCGGAAGACCTGCGAACTCTATCTATAAGTCCCAACCGAACCGGGAAGGGGTTGGAGTTGCAGGCCGGTTGCGGAATCCGATACGGCCTTATTCTCCCGCGCCGCGCCGATAATCCTCGAGGAAGGCCGAGCTGGTGCGTCCGGTTTGCTGCTTGAAGAAACGCATCAGGTGACTCGGGTCCGAGAAGCCGTACGCTTCGGCCAGCTGGCTGACGCTGCGCCCCTCAAACAGCAGGTCGTTCTTCACGGCCTCCAGCAACCGCTGTTTCAGCAGGTGCACGGCCGTGACGCCGAACTGCTCCACGACAGCCCGGTTCAGGGTCACACGGCTCACGCGCAGCATCGAGGCATACTCCTCGACGCGCTGTACCGTGCGGATATGCTCTTCGAGCAGCGCCTTGAAGCGGAACGCACAGTTGTTGCGCGGCAGCGTCACGGGCAGTCCGTAGGCGGCGGCATAGTCGCGGTTGAGCGTCACCAGCAGGTAATAGAGCACCGAGACGATCAGGTTGTAGCTGTCCGAGGTCGGGGTACGCAGCTCCGCCTTAATCTTTTCGAGCAGCCGGAGATACTCCGCAAAAACCTCCGGCCCGGCATCGAACCACGGCGGCGTGTCGGTCTGGTAGCAGTAGAGCAGGCGGTAGACGAAGAACTTGTCGGCGAGGAACGTGCGCATGAAATCCTCGCGGAAGATCAGAAACGTGTAGTCGAGCTCCGCCTCGTCCACCAGCCAGCGCTGCTGCTGGTGGGGCGAGAGGAGCAGGACCATGCCGTCGTGCAGTTCGATGCGGCGTCCGCCGAGCAGCAGCACGCCCCGGGCCCTGTGCAGGAAGAAAAACTCGAAGAAGTCGGTCTGGAAGAGCGGGGATTCGGTCAGTACGCCGCGGATCTCTTCGCTGCGGCCCGTATTGATGTAGAAGTCGACACCGCACTGCGTCTTGCTGAACGGCACGGTGACCAGCCGTCGGGGATTTGTCGTTGTCTTCATCGCTTGCCTCCGGGTTGTCCGAAGACAAAGATACGACATTCATTTATCAAAATGGCATAATGACACCCTTTTTGGGCATAGTTCCGTACGAAAAATCTTCGGACCTTTGCCGTGCAAAACATCCGGAATTATGAACCAGCAAGAGGAGATCATCCGCGAAATCGACGTGCAGAGCGTCATGACCCGTTCGTCGCTGCCCGTAGGCGGCTATTCGGTCAACCCCTACGTGGGGTGTCCCCACGCCTGCAAGTATTGCTACGCCTCGTTCATGAAGCGTTTCACGGGCCACACCGAGCCCTGGGGAACGTTTCTCGACGTCAAGCACTGGAAGCCCATCGCCAATCCGCATCGCTTCGACGGAGAGTGCATCGTCATCGGCTCGGTGACCGACGGCTACAACCCCTATGAGGAGCATTTCCTGCGCACGCGACACCTGCTCGAACAGCTGCGCGGCACGACGGCCGAGATCCTGATCTGCACGAAGTCGGATCTTGTGCTGCGTGATCTGGACCTGTTGCACGAATTTCCGCGCGTGACGGTGTCGTGGTCGGTCAACACGCTGGACGAAACGTTCCGTGCCGACATGGATCGCGCCGTGAGCATCGAGCGGCGGCTCGAAGCCATGCGGCAGGTCTACGAGGCAGGGATCCGCACCGTCTGCTTTGTCTCGCCGATCTTCCCGGGCATCACCGACCCGAAGGCCATTATCGAGCGAGTCCGGGAGTTTGCCGATCTCGTCTGGCTCGAAAATCTCAACCTGCGCGGGTCGTTCAAGGCAGCGATCCTGGCCTACATCCGCGAAAAACACCCCGGACTGGTGCCTTTATACGAAGAGATCTACAACCGCCGCCGGACGGACTACTGGCAGGCGCTCGAACAGGAGATGGCCGCCTATGCCGCTGCAAACGGAATGCCTTATCAGGTGAACGACCTGCCGTACGGACGCTCCGAAAAGGGGCACCCGGTTGTGGTTAATTACTTCTATCACGAAAAAATCCGACTCAACAACCGATCCTCGGAGCGGTAGGATGCCGTAAACGGAAAACCTCTTAAAACACGATAAACGATGAAACAGATTGAAAAGATCGCCGAATCCGAAAATTTCAGTGCCATCGGGCTCGGCAAATTGAGCGAACTGAACGAATTTGTGCTGGAGCTGAATCCGGCCGTCAAGATCCCGGGCAAGGTCTTCGGTGGTGCCGCTTTGCAGGCAACAGGTGCGGAGTTCTCCTTTCAGTCGTTCGCACCCGGTACGGAAACCGGATTCCTGCACACCCACAAAACACACGAGGAACTTTACTTCTTTCTCTCGGGCGAGGGTGAGTTTCAGGTCGACGGCAAGATCTTCCCGATCGGTGAAGGTTCGGTAGTGCGGGTAGCTCCTGCGGGACGACGCTCCGTCCGCAATACGGGCCGCGAGGCGCTTGTCATGCTATGCGTACAGTACAAGGGCGGGAGCTTTACGCCCGAGGACACTACCGACGGTGTGATTCTGAACGATCCGGTCTGTTGGTGAGGCCTTCATACGGCAAACGACAGGCGTGATACCGTTTGTAGCGGTATCACGCCTGTCGTATTTCCTCCCAGCACGCCGGAACCGGACACAGACCATGCAGAAGGCAACAGCTGGATTTTGGAGCGGGCCTGTTACATTTCCGGTTCAATTGCCAGGCTTATGGTCATTCGGTACGGTCTGCCGGGTCCCGTTTCCCGTATTTCCGTTCGAAAAGCTCCGCATTTCGGGTGCCCCATTCGATCATCGCGTCGATGATCGGAATGAGGGTCTCGCCCAAAGGGGTAATGGCATATTCGGAGCGAGGCGGCAACTCGGCGTAGATGGTCTTGCGGACCAGACCGTCCTCGACCAGCTCCTTGAGCTGGAGATCAAGCACCCGGGGCGTGGCCTCGGGGAAGATGCGGTGCAATTCGCTCGGACGCAGCGCCCGGTGGCGCAGTTCGTCGAGGATGCAGGACTTCCATTTCGAGTTGATCAGGCTCATGGTCAGCCGCAGCGGGCATTCCAGATCGACGGGTAGCTTTCTCTCGTACATGTGCGTGAGACGTTTTCGGTTCTTCGTAAAACAAAGGTAGCGATATTTGCCAAAGAAGAGCATACCCGACAAATTTTTCGGTATATGAATCATTTTTCGGTACTTGACTGCAAGGTGCCACGGCTGTAACTTTGCTTCAACAAAAACCTTTCAAACAGACCGATTATGAGAACAGAGATCAAAGAGTACCGGGCCGTCGAGGAGGCGGCCATGAAGTTCGTCCGAAGTGTCGCCGAGGGCGACAGCAGCCATGCGCGCGAGCTGTTCATCGACGAGGCCGTGCTGTTCGGATACCTCGACGGCCGGCTGGAGCATGGCAGCATCGAACAGTTCTACCGGAACGTGGACAGCGTGGGTGCCGATGCCGGATTCAGGGCCCGGATCGACGTGCTGGATGTCGAGGAGACGCTGGCCGTCGTGCGCGTGCTGGAGGAGAACTGGGGCGGCCGCATCGACTTCACGGACTACCTGCTGATGATGAAGATCGACGGTGAGTGGCGCTGCGTGGCCAAGGCCTACAACCAGAATTCAAACACCATTCAAAAATAACACGCCATGAAAATAACGGTAATTACGGGCAGCCCCCGCAAGCAGGGCAACAGTTTCGCCATGACCGAGGCCTTCATCCGCGAGGCGGAGCGCCGCGGACATACGGTGCAGCGGTTCGACGCAGCATTCCTGAAAGTCGGCGGCTGCCACGCCTGCATGACCTGCTACAAGACGGGCAAGGCCTGCTCGTTCGACGACGACTTCAACCGCATCGCCCCGGTCATTCTCGAATCGGATGCCGTGGTCTTCACGATGCCGGTCTACTGGTATTCGATCCCGGCACAAATCAAAGGGGTGATCGACCGGTTGTTTTCGCTGGTCGTCGGCGGCAAGCCGGTTGCCGGAAAGCGGTGTGCATTGATCGCCTGCTGCGAGGAGGAGGATACGACGGTACTCGACGGTGTCCGGATTCCCATGGAGCGCACGGCGGCCCTGCTGAAATGGGAGATGGTCGGCGAGGTGCTCATCCCGGGCGTACTGAACGAAGGTGACATCGCCCGGACTGACGGTTGCCAACAGGCGGCAGCCCTGGCGCAGCGGTTCTAACCTCCGCTCACGAACGACCGGATCACATGCAGGACGCAGCGGGATTCCACGCTCCATACCGGAATCCCGCTGCGTCCTTTTTCTATTGGATGAAATTATGGAGACGGTTGGCCGGGTTGAGCGGCGTCTGGTCGGTCAGTTCGAGCGACCGAACCATGTGGAGCGTTCCCTGCTTGTACTTCTGAAAATGCGCCGAGGCGATATGCTTTTCGTAAGCTGCACGGCTTGCGTAGGTTTCGAGGATGGTGATCCGGCACGGATTCTCCCGCTCGGCCACGGCATACATCGTCAGCACGCCCGGCTCGGTGCGCAGCGAAACTTCGCCCACCTCCGCGGCGAAGCGCATATATTCGTCGAGATACTCCGGCCGGACCTCGATCTTCGAGAGCCGCACGATACCGTCCCCGGCCATCGGCTCCTTGGCACACATCGAAGGCTCGCTGTCGAGCCGCAGGCAGCGGCCGATCACCTCGCCCGTGGAGAGGTAGGAGTAGGTCGGGAACTCGAACAGCACGGGCTTCAGCCGCGCGTAGTCGATCCGTCCGCGGTCGTCGAGCACCTCCGGCGAGGCGTAGGTCGCCGCAATCGAGCAGATGAAGTTGTCGAAACCCTCCGTCTCGTAAATATCCACGACGTCGCACGCCATCGTCAGCGGCGAACGGTCGATCACCGGCGCGCCGTTCGCGCCCCGATGCCAGGCGAACGTCTGCGACTTGTCCGTGCGGGCACCGCTCACGCTTCCCACATAGTCGGCTTCGGGGAGCATCTCATGGCTGACGAGGTTGACCGAGAGCTTTCGGGATGCCTTGATTCCTTGGTTAGTGTAGTGGCTCTGACTCATACTGACCAGAATCCGGTCGTGGCCGATAATCCCGACATGCGCCACAACAAGCCAGTTTACGCGGCCCTCCACCTCGGCCCCGACAACCGTCAGCGGCATGGGATAGAGTGCCAGCGTGTTTCCGATGAGTTTCTTTTCCATGGTGGTTGTATTTGATGGATTCGATGATTGAGTCTGTGCCAGCGTGCCGCCCGACAGCGTCAGGCCCAGCAGCAGGCACGCGAAAATGATCATGCGGTTTGTCATGGTTTGTCGTTTTATACATCCATCGCAAAAGTAGCGGTTTGCCCGCTTCCGGATGTAACGAAAGCCGGGGCATTCCTACCCGTTTTACGGAATCCCGGGCCCCCGATTCGGAGATATGCCCGAAAATCGTTATTTTTGCGAAGACAACCCCTCAAAGCCTTCCTTGATGAGCAAGATTCTGAGAATAAACTGCGTGGGTGATTACAGCCGCTGGGTCGGGCACATCGACCGCCATCCGCTGGTGAGCGTTATCGACTATGCCGAGGTTTCGCCCATCCGCCACAGTCTGAACAACTACAGCGTCTACGCAATCTTCCTGCGCGACGACGCCAGCGTGGAGCTCGACTACGGCTGCGGCCGCTACGACTACAACCAGGGGACATTGCTGTGCGTGGCCCCAGGACAGGTGGGCGGTAAGGAGGACAACGGCGAGCGGGTTTCGATTACGGGCTGGGCGCTGCTCTTCCATCCTGATCTGTTGCGCGGCACGCCGCTCGAAAAACAGATCCGCAACTACTCCTTTTTCGACTATCGCGTCAACGAGGCGCTGCACATGACCGACCGGGAGCATGACATCCTGGTTTCGCTGATGCGCCGGATGCGCGAAGAGCTCGACAACGACCGCGACGCGCAGCAGGATGCCATCCTAGTCGGCTACATCGGATTGGTGCTCAACTTCTGCCAGCGCTTCTACAACCGCCAGTTCCAGACCCGCAGGATCGAAAATTCCGACATTCTGGTCCGCTTCAACCAGCTGCTTGCCGACTATTACGAGCAGCGGCTCCAGCTGACCTTCGGACTGCCCACCGTCCAGTACTGCGCCGATCGGCTGTGTCTTTCGCCCAACTACTTCGGCGACGTCATCAAAAAGACGACCGGAGATACGGCCAGCAACCACATCCGCCGGTTCGTGATCCAGCTTGCCAAGGACGGACTCTCCGCCGGCGAAAGCGTCGCGCAGGTGGCCGACCGCCTCGGATTCGAGTATTCGCAGCACTTCAGCCGCATGTTCCGAAAGCAGGAGGGGATCACTCCGACGGAGTACGGCCGCAGGCGGCGCTCCTGACAAACAGATTACTACAACGACCACAATCACTCTGCCATTCCAAATATTTTTGTAGGACATCGTCTTGTATACGACTTGTAAAAACAGAATCCGGAAAGGATAATTCATACTTAAACGAACGCATGAACCCCACCCTCCACAAATCATATGCAGAGATATCTAGGCCGAGTTGCGCCTTGTTATCTGCCATTTTTCTCATATAATCAAGAATTGCGATAAAATTATTTTGCTACAAGAGGAAGAGAAGACGTTGAAAAATTAGAATTTGCATCAGAATCGATGTATGATGAATTTGGATGGAATCTGTAATCTTTTTATTTTTGTCCAATAAAAAGCGTTCTTTCCGGCTATACAGAATCGAGTGATTCAGAGAATGTCGCTCGTCTCCAAATCGTTACCTATAGAATAATCTGTCTCTGTAAGCGTCTTATATTCAATGCTGATTATTGAGGCTAATGCCTTGCCAGGTGGAACGTGATGTGGCGCGATATGCCCGCCTGCTGCAGAACGACCTGCAGGCAGGCATTGCACCATCCGTTTGTGGGCAGGTCGAAAATCCGGCCGTCTTCCGGGACCGGCAGATGACGGGACAGAATCGCTTCCGCAACCGGAAACAGGCGCACGCTGACCTCTGAGGCTGTTTTGCAGCGACTCGTGCAGATCCAGATCTGCCGATCCTGATACTGGATATTCTGTGGCGTAAGCTGCCGGATGTCCACATAGGAGAGTCCCGTGAAGCATCCGAACAGAAAGGCGTCCCGAATCAGCCGTTGCGTGCGGTCGGGCAAATCCAGCCGGATCAGCCGTCGGATCTCTTCGATGGACAAATATCCGCGCGAAACCCGCTCGCTGCGGATTTTGTAGCCGGCGAACAGGTCCGCTTTCAGGTAGCCGCGGCTGCGGGCCTGCGCCAGAATGTGTTTGAGGGCGATCATGTAGATCCAGATCGTGTTCTTGCTGCAGCCGCACGCTCCCGAAATGTGGCGGTGGAAGCCGTAGAGGAACTCCCGGTCGAGCTCTCCGAACTCCAGATCATCGCGCCCGTATCGAGTCCGGATGTAACTTTCGAGGTGGTTGCAGACGCACCTATATTTATAAAAGGTGGCTTTGCTGCGGTTGATGCCCACCATGCGGCCGAACTCCTCGTTGTGGCGACGGAAAAATCCGAGCAGCTGTTCCCGGTGCTGTTCCCGACCGAAAAAGAGGTTCTTTACGGCATTCGGCGTAAGGTGTTGTGCGTGGTCGAGCAGTGATTCGTAGCACTGTTCGAGACGCATCCGGATGCGGTCGAGCCGTTCGTTGATTCGTTCGGCCGGCGCACGGCGTCCGAGCACCCGTCCCGAGTGGGGATCCCAGACCTGCGGATCGACGGACAACCGTGTGGAGAACTGCGCGCGTTCGCCGTTGATCGTGATACGGCCCATGATCGGCGCCGATCCGTTCCTGAGGAGCGCATTGCGTTTGATATAGAAGAGGATGCGGAATGTGTTCTTTGTTTCTGTCATTTCTGGAATCTCTTTTTGTCGTGTTTCATGTCTATCGTTTCCAGGACTGGATTTTTTATCCCGATTTTATTGACCGACGGTTACGGACTGGTAACCTGCAAACCCGCAGATTTGCAGCAAGAAACTGTTAATCAGGATACAATCCGATAAAATCGGTTACCGGACAGTAACCGACACGGCAATGGCCATATGACCGCCGCTTTCGGGAAAGCTCAGGTTCAGCCGATTGCGCCGTAACGGGTGTTAAAAGCTCCGTTGAAATGTATCGTGCAGACTAACAGATGTTTGCGTCGGATACTCCCGGCTGTCGGCTTTTTATTTTAAAAATCTACTAATAAATTAACGCTTTATGGTAAGAAAACTTGTACTAACGTTGATTGCCGTACTGGGTTTTTGCCTTTTTTCCGCTGCCCAGACACAGCAGATTTCCGGTACAGTAGTCGATGCTGAAGGCAAGCCCGTCGCCGGGGCTACCGTCATGGTCGACGGAACCACGAACGGTACGACGACCAATGCGGCCGGACAGTTTGTGCTTTCCGCTCCTGCCGATGCTACGCTGCAGGTTTCGTTCATCGGATACGATACGCAGTTGGTCGCCGTTGCCGGCAAGACCCGCCTGAACATTCGGATGTCGGAGTCGTCCACCAGCATCGATGACGTTGTCGTCGTCGCTTTTGGTACGACCACCAAGGAGGCTTTCACCGGATCGGCCGCCGTTGTCAAGTCCGAGGAGCTTGAGAAACGCCAGGTCACCAATGTCGCCCAGGCACTCGCCGGTGCCATTCCCGGTGTTCAGGTGACCAGCTCGTCGGGTAATCCTTCGTCCACGCCGACCGTGCTGGTGCGCGGTCTTTCGTCGATCTCGGCCGGCGTAACGCCGCTCTATGTCGTTGATGGCGTTCCCTATTCGGGTGACCTGAACCTGATCAATACGGCCGACATCGAGTCGCTCACCGTGCTCAAGGATGCCGCATCGACGGCCCTCTACGGCGCCCGCGGTGCCAACGGTGTCATCATGATCACCACCAAGCGCGCCAAGAAGGGCGAGGCTATCGTTACGCTCGACGCCAAATGGGGCGTCAATGCCCGCGGTACGCAGCTCTACGACAACATCGACGATCCGGCCCAGTACTACGAGGCCTACTACCAGTCGCTCTACAACTACTACCGCAGCAACGGCTTCTCGTCCTACGATTCGACCATCCGCGCCAACGAGTTGCTGACCAGCAGCAATGCCGGAGGTCTCGGCTATCAGGTCTACACGGTGCCCGAGGGCGAACTGTTCATCGGTACGAACGGCAAGATCAATCCCAACGCCACGCTGGGCCGCAAGGTTACCTACAACGGACAGGACTACTACCTGACTCCCGACGACTGGGTCGATGAGGCCTACCGCACGTCGCTGCGCCAGGAGTACAACGTGAACATCTCGGCGGCCAACGACCGGGCCAATTTCTATGCTTCGCTCGGCTATCTGGACAACGAGGGTATCGTCTCCAGTTCCAGCTATACCCGTTACACGGCCCGTCTGCGTGCCGACTATCAGGCCAAGAAGTGGCTGAAGGTCGGGGCGAATGCCAGCTACTCGCACTATGAGAGCAACTACCTCAGCGACGAGTCCGGATCGACCGGATCGACCAATATCTTCGCCTTTGCCAACAACGCCGCTCCGATCTATCCGGTCTACGTCCGTGACGGCAACGGCAACATCATGTATGACAAGAACGGGCTGAAGATGTACGACTACGGCGACGGCATGAATGCCGGTCTGTCGCGTCCGTTCATGACCAACTTCAACGCCCTGCAGGGCGTGCAGCTCGACAAGAACCTCAGCAACGGCAATGCGTTCACCGGGACGGCCTTTGCCGACGTGAAGCTCTTCAGCGATCTGACCGCCACTTTCAACATCGGTACGAACCTCGATGACGTGCGTTTCAACTCGATGTACAACCCCTACTACGGCCAGTTTGCCAATGCGGGCGGCCGTGTGACGGTGCAGACGCAGCGCACGTTCGAGATCAACGCCCAGCAGCTGCTCAACTACAGCCACACCTTCGCCGGCAAGCACCGCCTGAGCGCCATGGTCGGACACGAGTTCTACAACCAGAAGAACTACGTGCTGAGCGGTACGAAGGAGCAGATGTTCTCGATCGGCAACCTCGAGCTCAACGGCTCGATCGTCGATTCGCAGGGGGCGGCATCCTATACGACCGAGTACAACAACGAGGGTTATTTCGGCCGCGTCGAGTATGAGTTTGACAACCGGATCATCCTCAACGGTTCGTACCGTCGCGATGCCTCGTCGCGCTTCCACCCCGACCACCGCTGGGGCAACTTCTGGTCGGCCAGCGCCGCATGGCTCATCAACCACGAGTCGTGGTTCAATGTCGATTGGGTGGACATGCTGAAGCTCAAGGCCTCGATCGGTTCGCAGGGTAACGACAACATCAGCAACTTCCTCTACGTGGACTACTACAACATCGAGAACTCCGGCGGCGAGATGTCGGTCGTTTTCACCACGAAGGGCAACGAGGAGATCTCGTGGGAGACCAACACGAACATCAACATCGGTGCGGACTTCGAGTTGCTCCGCGGCCGCCTGGGCGGTACGGTCGAGTACTTCAACCGCAAGACCACCGACATGCTCTTCTTCTTCCCCGTGGCTCCGTCGTCGGGCTACTCGGGCTACTACGACAACGTGGGTGACATGCGCAACCGCGGTTTCGAGATCACGCTTCACGGAACCCCCATTCAGACGAAAAACTTCCGCTGGGATCTGACCCTGAACATGTCGCACTACAAGAACAAGGTGACCTACCTGGCTCCCGAGCGTAAATCGACCACGGCGCAGGGCTACGAGGGATATGCTAACGGAAGCTATTTCGTCGGCGAAGGGCTTTCCTACTACACGTGGTACATCCCCAAGTATGCGGGTGTCGATCAGACGACCGGTCTGTCGATGTGGTACAAGGATGTGACCGACGCCGAGGGCAACGTCACGCGTGAGACGACGACCACCTACTCCGAGGCGACCAACTACCTCTGCGGTACGGCCCTTCCCGACCTCTACGGCGGTTTCTCCACCTCGTTCCAGTTCTTCGGTGTCGATGTATCGGCTTCGTTCGCCTACCAGATCGGCGGTCTGAGCTATGACTCGGGCTACGCTTCGGGCATGGCTTCGCCTTACAGCTCGTCGGCCGGCAGCAACCTCAACAAGGACATCCTCAAGTCGTGGACGCCCGAGAATCCCTCGACGACGATTCCGCGCTTCCAGTACGGCGACAACACAAGCGTCAGCACCTCCGACCGCTTCCTGCTCGATGCATCGTACCTCAACATCTCGAACATCCAGGTGGGATATACGCTTCCCGAGTCCTTCACCCGCAAGTTCGGCGTAGGCAAGCTGCGCATCTACCTGGCGTGCGACAATGTCTACTACTGGTCGCGCCGTCAGGGCTTCGATCCCCGTTACAGCTACTCCGGTTCGACGAATTACGCCAACTACTCTCCGATCCGGACGATTTCGGGCGGTATCAATGTTCAGTTCTAATTCCTTCAGACCACAATGAAAACCATACTCAAATACATAATCGCATCGGCCGTGGCGACCGCTTCGCTGAGCGGCTGTATCAAGGAGACCTTCCCCACCAACGGGGCGACGGCCGACCAAGTCGCCGAATCGACCACGGCCCTCGACGCGATGGTGAATGCCATCCCCGGCGCCCTGACGCTCTATGCCCAGAACTACTCGCAGGCCTGGGACTTCGGCTACCCGGCGATCAACGTTTCGCTCACCTGCATGACGGGCGACATGGTCGTGCTGGGGAACATCGGCTACGACTGGTTCGCCAACTGGATGTGCAACCTCTACCTGAGCGAGGACTATGTCACCGGCTATCAGTTCTGGTACAACTACTACTCGTGGATCAAGAGTTGCAACGACGTGATCTCGACCCTCTCGGCCGTTCCGGAGGAGAGCCTCAACTCCGACCAGCGGAGCTATCTGGGCATCGCGCTTGCGTTCCGCGCACAGTTCTACCTCGACCTGGTGCGTCTGTTCGAACCCAAGGAGTGCAACGGCTCGCAGGTGCACGACTACACGATTCCCGACAACATCAAGGACCTGGCCTGCGTCATCGTCACGGAGAACACCTCCGAGGAGCAGGCCAAGAGCAATCCGCGTGCTACGGTGACCGAGGTCTACGACCAGGTGATCTTCCCCGACCTGGAGCGCGCCGAGCGCATGCTGGCTGACTACGCCCGCACGTCGAAGAAGATGCCCGACCTGAGCGTCGTCTACGGTATTGCGGCCCGTGCCTACCTCGAGCGCGGCTCTGCCGGTGTGGACGGAGCCTACCAGAAGGCGGCCGACTACGCCCGCAAGGCGATCACGGCCGGCAGCTACTCGCCGCTGACGCAGACCCAGTGGGAGGATCCGACGACCGGTTTCAACAGCTCGACGAGCAACAACTCGTGGATGTGGTGTACCGTCCAGACCTCGGAGACCGTCCACAACCTCTACTCGTTCATCGCCCACATGTCCACCGAGGAGGACTGGACCAATTACGGCAAGTCCGTGTGCCGCGGCATCAACTCGAACCTCTATGCGGAGATCGCCGACGACGACTTCCGCAAGCACTCGTGGCTCGATCCCGGACTGTTCGACTACTACGACTACAAGAGTTGCCGCCCGGACTACCAGACCTTCTTCGCCAATACGCTCAAGCCGCTGGCTTCGATCAAGTTCCGTCCCGGACAGGGCAACTACACGACCTATACCGTGGGTAATGCGGTCGATCATCCGCTCATGCGTGTCGAGGAGATGTACCTGATCGAGGCCGAGGCGCTCGGCGCACAGAACCTCTCCGAGGGCGTCAATGCACTCAACAGCTTCATGCAGTCCTACCGTCAGCCGTCGTACAGCTTCTCGGCCTCGAGCCTCAAGGAGCTTCAGGAGGAGATCGGCCTGCAGGCCCGCATCGAGTTCTGGGGTGAGGGCATCGCCTTCTGGTACAAGAAGCGTCTTGCACTGGGCATCCACCTGGCCAATTCGAACTGCCCCGACGACAGCTACCGCTTCGAGGTGGACGGCCGCGCTCCGTGGTGGAACCTCCAGATCCCGCGTACCGAATGGCAGAGCAACTCGGCGCTGGTGGGCATGAACAACCCCGATCCGTCGAACACGGTGGACAATGTCATCGAATAACAAGATCCGTTTAATCGAAAAGAACCAAACGTATGAAATTCAACAAATCAGTATATCTGCCCCTGTTCGCGGCATGCCTTTCGGGATTGGCCTCGTGCTCGGACGACGATGATTTTACGTGGAGCGAGCCCGTGCCGTCGGATTGCATGGACGTCTACTTCGCCGATTCGAATCCGACGACCTATGACGTGATGTCGGACGAAATCGATAATCTGAGTTTCACCGTGGAGGTGATGCGCCTGAACAGTGCGGAGGCCGCCACGGTTCCTCTCACGGTCTTCTCGCGCAGCGAGGCCTTCGAGTGCCCCTCGACGATCGAGTTTGCTGCTGGTGAAAACAAGGCGGCCCTTGAGGTCAAGGTCAATAAGGTCTCCTCGGGAGACTACACGCTCGAACTCTCGATCGGAGACGTGCGCTACTCGAATCCCTATGTCACCTACGACGGCGGATGGTCGGTCTTGAGCATCGACATGACGGTGTGGGATTTCCTTGGAACGGGCACCTTCTATTACAACGGACTTTTCTCGGGTGAAGATCCCGGTCTGTCGCTCTATGCTTCGGGTACGTCGTACAAGATCACCAACTGGGGTGGCGGCGTCGATCTGCTCTTCACGTGCGATGCGACGGGCAAGATCACCGTGGCCGAGCAATATGTCGGAGCCGATCACCAGACCTACGGTCCGGTTTATGTCACCACCGACGGCGCCGATGTGATGAGCTACTACGATCCGGAGACGCAGACCTATTATTTCAACATGGCCTACAACGTTTCTGCCGGAACATTCGGTACCATGTACGAGAAGTTCGTGCTGACGGATCCCGTCCAATAGGGCAGGGATGTCGGTTGGGCACGTAACCTGCAGGCGGACGGTCGGGAGCTCCCGACCGTCCGTTCGTTTTCGTTCCTTGGGGAGGTGCAAAGCGGGGTATCGGGGCAAAAAATGAGAAAAAAAGGATTTTTTTGCGTCGGATGCTTGCGGAATCAAAAAAAATGGTTACCTTTGCACCACGATAATACGGAACACACTTCCGATATCGGGATGGTGCCATAGCTCAGTTGGTAGAGCAAAGGACTGAAAATCCTTGTGTCGCTGGTTCGATTCCCGCTGGTACCACAAAGAAAATCAACCACTTGCAGCAATGTAGATGGTTTCCTTTTTGTCTTTTCCGTAGCGGTTTTACGGTGGTTTAAGGCTTTGAGTTAAACCGAGAGTTAAACCAAAAATCACTATGGATGCAGGTGTTAACATTCTCTGTTACAAATCAAAAACTCTTGCCAACGGCGCACATCCGCTGATGATTCGTGTCTGTAAAGACGGAAAGAAGAAATACGTTAGTCTTGGTGTGTCTGTTTTACCGCAGTTTTGGGATTTTACGAAGAACCAGCCGAAAAAGAATTGTCCCAACAAGGCATATATCGAAAAGATTATTGCGGACAAGAGTAGCGAGTTTGCCGAGCGCATCATCGAACTGAAAGCCGAGAAGAAAGAATTTACGGCTACAACGCAGACTGAACGGCTGACAGAGAGCACACGAGCAAGACGCACGGTAGGCGAGGTGTTCCAATCTCAAATCGAGAACTTGAAACAAACGGGGCGAACGGGCTATGCGTTGTCGCACCAAGAAGTCTACAATTCCTTGTTGAAATTCAACGGACATCTGAATATCTACTTTTCAGAAATTGATACCGTTTGGCTGAAACGCTATGAAACTTGGTTGCGGGGACAAGGTTTTTCAGAAAATACAATAGGCCGCCGATTCCGTACTTTACGGGCTGTCTATAATGTAGCCATTGAGGAAAAGTGTGTGAAAGCGGATTATTACCCGTTCAAATCCTACAAGGTTTCCAAACTGCACCAAGCGACGGCAAAGCGAGCCATAAGTAAGGCGGACATCATGCGGATTATCGAATATCGCAATAATGATTTCTACAAGCAATTTGCGGTCGATTTGTTTGCGTTCGGTTATTTTATGGGCGGGATTAATTTCGTGGACATAGCCTACCTCAAAACCGATAATATCGTGGATAGACGACTAATCTACACCCGACGCAAAACGCATAAGTTGATTAGGCTACCTTTACAGCTCAAAGCGCAGGAGATTATAGAGCGTTACCGACAAGATGGTGCGCTCTTTTTGTTTCCTATACTTTCTGCATTTCATAAAACCGAGCAACAACAACGCAATCGAGTTCACAAAGTCATTTCCAAAGTGAACGAGCGACTGAAAGAGGTAGGGAAAGAGTTGGAAATCCCTATCGACTTAACGACCTATGTTTCGCGGCACTCGTTCGCCACAGTCTTAAAACGAGAGGGTGTAAGCACGTCGATAATTTGTGAATCATTAGGCCATAGTTCGGAAAAGGTTACCCAAATCTATTTGGATTCGTTTGAGAACTCGCAGATAGATGCGGCGATGGCCAATCTGCTATAAGATAAAGGGCAAACATTGACAAAGAAGCTAAATTGAGCCTCTATTGATGTTTGTCCTTTATTTTTTATATCTTTATAAAGCATAAGGAATAACAAAGTAATATACCAACCTTTCTAAATTTATCTTTATGGAAATTCCAAATTATTACAAAAACATTTCATTTTCCAATCAAAATTCAAATTACAGGAGAAGCAGAGTGCATGCCGGGGAAGGTAGTCAGCAAGACACTGGCGCAGAACGATGCATTAAGTGTTACATTATTCTCTTTTGACAAAGGAGAAGAGATCAGTACACATGAATCAGGCGGGGATGCATTTGTAACCTGTCTTGACGGAGTAGGTGAGATTACGATCGATGGCGAAAAATATGAGTTACATGAAGGGGAATCAATTATTATGCCGGCAAAGCATCCGCATGCAGTGCACGGAAAAGAGCAGTTTAAGATGTTGCTTGTCGTTGTATTTTAACAAGAATATGTAAACAGTGTGGCTTGTGATCTGTTTTATTAAAAAAGCGCGACAAAAAACTCTCCGGAACGGAGAGTTTTTTGTTGTTGTTATAATTACTAAAGGAATGAGAGTAAAGTGTACACCGAAGAGTGATTTCGGTGTGTTACTTTATGAGGGGGGTGATAGTTGTTGTTCATCAACTATCTGACATTTAGTATAAATGGAAAATATGTCTAAAATATGTTAAAAGCATAAAAGAATTCGAAAAAATCTTAAGTAAAAATGAAGCATATAAAAACAGAATCTAAACAGGAACAAAATCAGAGGCAGAAATGGCAGTTTTTCGTAAATGAGCAGTTATTATATC